>SDBS01003859.1_pt1 | contig 14710 bp, 19 predicted proteins | sample 2277091 | NCBI WGS metagenome assembly SDBS01 (sample SAMN10404972, study PRJNA504765) | marine sediment metagenome | isolation source: marine sediment core GS10_PC15, 163 cmbsf | place: Arctic Ocean: Southern Knipovich Ridge | collected 2010
TGCCGATGCAATGGACCGGGCACTCGAACGGATCGAGGGCTCCGTGGGCAGTCCCAAGCTCGGGAAGATCTACGACGGTGTCGTGTCGAACGTCATGAACTTCGGCGCCTTCGTCGAAATAATGCCCGGGACGGATGGACTGGTTCACATCAGCCAGATCTCGAACGAGAGAGTGAACGAAGTCTCCGATGTGCTCAAGAGAGGCCAGAGAGTCAGGGTCAAGGTCACAAAAGTGCGGGATGACGGCAAGATCGACCTGACCATGAAGAACCTCGAAGAGGATACGGGAGAAGAGGACGACGGCGGGAAATAGTCGTACCCGGCTGAAGCCATGCATGAGATAACGATCGAGATTACGCTCCTGCCACACGGCAGGGGGCTTCCTCTGCCCGAACGGGCAACCGCTGGATCGAGCGGGGTCGATCTCAGGGCTGCGATAGAGGATGTCCTGTTCGTCAGACCGGGTGAACGAGTTCTCGTACCGACGGGACTGAGCGTAGCCATTCCTCGAGGATTCGAATGGCAGGTGAGGCCACGCAGCGGTCTCGCGATCAGGGAGGGGATTACCGTTCTGAATACCCCGGGTACGATCGATTCCGACTACCGGGGAGAGGTCTGCGTGATCCTCGTGAACCTCGGCTCCGAAGGGATCACGATAAAGCGCGGCGACCGGATAGCTCAGGCGGTCCTCTCTGCAGTGATATCCCCGGTAATCAGACTGGTCGGAGAGCTTCCCGACACTGAAAGGGGAGAAGGTGGTTTTGGTCATTCGGGTGTATAGCCTGCTGCTTGCCGTGGCGGTCATGCTCTGCTCGTGTGCGTACAGCCTGAGAGGCAACCTGCCCGAACACCTGCAGACCGTGAAGATCATCCCCTTCAGGAGCTCGGTCACCGAGTACGGTCTCGAACAGGAACTTACATCGATGGTAGTTGAGGAAATGGTCTCGAACGGCAGACTCGCCGTTGTCACAGAAGAGGCCGATGCAGTACTTGAGGGAAGGGTGTCCTCCTATACGAGAACACCGTATTCCTACACGTCTGCAGAGGAGATAGAGGAGTACAGGCTCGACATCCGGATAACACTGACCTTTACCGACATGGTTCGGAATGAGAATATTCTCGATACACAGAGTGTTGGTGAATGGCTTGTATACGATCCTGATGAAGAGCAGTACTCCGACGCGCGGCAGCGGCTGCTCGAAAAGGCGGCGGACGAGATAGTCAGGAGTTGTCTGTCCGGCTGGTGAGTAAGGAGCGACATGTCGAAAAGAGGTGCTCTGAGCTTCGGTTGTGTTCTCTGGGGTGCTCTCATCCTTTTTGCTGCGATTGTCGGATGGAAGTTCATCGACTTCTACATCCTCGGTCCCGCTGCTGTGAAGAGGGCGTTGAACATGGTCGGTGCACACGTCTCCGATACCCTGAACAGGGACAGCAAGCTGATAGAGTTCCGCCGTCTCTGGATAGAACTCTATAACGAGTCTGAGGATCTCCCCGAGATCGATTCACCCACGTTCTCGGGCGACACCTTCATCGTCACCTGGGTGGATTCCATCCCGATACCTGGATTCCCTGCCCACAGGCACACCTTCAGGCTTAGAAAATTCGTCAGATAGACCGTGAGCCTGATCAACCACTGGAGGGAAAGGAATCCCAGACCTTCCGGATCGGGCAGGATACTCATACTCATAGCGCTTCTCATCATTGTAATCATCTTCATCCTGAAAGCCCCCGAGATCACCAGTGGCTTTACCTCCATATTCTTCCCACAACCCGACTCCGCTGAGACCATGGATGAGTGACTATCCACCGGTGTTCGACGCGCACACCGATACCCTTCTCAGGATAGAGAGCACGCATGAATTCCTGTCGGGCAGTGGAACGCACGTGGACGGTCCGCGCCTTGAGGGGGCGGGCGTCAGTCACCTCGTGATGGCAATATGCGCCGACGCCCGCCCGAATCCGGGTGAGGTGTTCGAGCGGGGCCTCGATTTCTTCGGGAGACTTGTCTCAGGATTCGACGGCTGCAGGCTCCTCCTGGGCATAGAAGGCTGCGAGCAGTTGAGCAGGTTGTCGATTATTCCGCAGGGAATCGCGGTTGCAGGCCTCACATGGAACGGATCGACGAGCCTCGGAGGGGGTATTGGAACCGACGAGGGTCTGACCGGCAGGGGGAGGGAGCTTGCTTCCACCTTTGCCTCGGGAGGCGTTGTGCTCGATGTCTCACACCTGTGCGACAGGTCGAGGAGGGATCTGCTGCAGATGGGAATCGAACGGACTTCAGCGACGCACTGCAACTGCAGAAACCTCTGTGGCTACCCCAGGAACCTGCCGGATGACGATCTGAAGGAGATTGCCATGCTCGGCGGGGTGACGGGCATTACATTCGTTCCCGACTTCCTGAGGGCTGGTGGGGCATCGCTCGAGGACATCACGGCACATGTCGAGCACGCGGTGGAGGTTGCCGGTATAGACCACGTTGGTTTCGGAAGCGATTTCGATGGAGTATCGAACCTGCCCGAAGGGGTTGTCGACTGCACGTCATGGGATGTGATACTGGACGCCCTGTCCGATGCCGGATGGAACGAAGAGGAAATCGAAAAGATCGCCGGTGGTAACTGGCGGCGTGTCTTTGGTGTATAACCGGAGGAAATGATATCATGAGACTGACGCTGACCTTCTGCCTTCTGTTCCTGTCTCTATCCATGGCCCAGACCCCGTTCGAGTTCGGAGTCGTGCAGGATCTCATCCAGGGTGAACCCTTCGTCAGCGTCATCAGCATAAAGATCTCGAGCGGTGTTCCCCGTGCAGGATGCACGATGCTCGAAATGGCCGTCAGGGCAGGGATCGTTTTCGAGGGCGAGAGCAATTCATTCATGCCTGACTCGCTTCTGCCGGCAGGCGTCAGGTTCACGGGTCAGATCCTCTACAAAGGGATCGTACCCGCGTCCACCATCGAGAGGATATTCTCCGTCATCGACACGAACCTGAACAGGTTCCCTGCAACGCGAATAACCCACGTTGCCCTCGTTCTGATCTCCCATGACGACATGAGTTGGGTGTCCATACGCTGTCCGATGGAACGGGCGGACAGCCTTCTCGCTGGTACGATCGATCATCTTGATTTCTGGATGCGCACCGAGGTCTGGGAGCTCGAGGTGGGTACCGGCGGCATGCCGGTGACCGCAGACGCCCCCACGCTGATCGAAATGTATGCACCTTCTCCGGATACGCTTCCCGCACCACGGATCGACTACGCATCCGCTCACGCCTGGAAGTCCCTTGTCCTTCCGGGCTGGGGACAGCTATCTTCCGGGAGAGGGCTGGGCTGGCTTAACCTGCTCGTGGAAGTCGGCGGAGTCGCTCTGATATTTACGGAACACGAGGAAGCGGGTGCTGCAATACTGGGCGTCAACCACGTCATCAGCTTCATCGATCTCCTGTGATTGCATGACAGATTCCGAAGGAGGTTGAATCTATGATCGGGTTCTCCAGATTCCTGGTCCTGGCCGGAATCCTGCTCTGGGTCGGCGCCTTCTTCGTCGGCCCTGAAATGGAATCCGGATCGGGAAACTCCTTCATTTGGAGTACCGGCAAGTGGGGCATAGGTTTACTCATAGTCGGTATCCTGATGAGGCTTGTTGTTTTCCTGATACCTTCGAAGAGGTCTGCACCCGTTCTGCGCAGGAAGCGTACGGGCACTGACAGGAAGTGCAAGGAGTGCGGCAGACCGGCTATTCCGGGTTCGGAGTACTGCAGGTATCACAGCGACGTGATGAACAGATCGGATGATGACGACGGGCCTCCGGAACCCTACGGAGAATACTGAGCTTGACCCGCTCGAGGGAGAAGATCCCGCCCGGGACACTGCTCCTGATCCTTGGTCTGAGCCTGATTGCTGCCATTACGATCCGTGTTCTATCTTACAGCCGTGAAGCTCCTGAAACCTCTCTGACAGAGCACAGAAGAACAGTACCCGCTCTGGGTACCTTTGTATCAATAGTGATAATCGCAGATGACACTCTCGCTACGGAGATATTCATCTCGATGGATTCGCTGCTCGTCGAGTTCGACAGCGAACTCGGCTTCCAGGGCGGCGGATCGCTCTCCAGACTCAACTGCGAGCATGCAGGCCGCCTGACACCGGCTCCCGGGATGGAAGCGGTTCATCCTGGACTGAACCACCTGATACATCTTTCTGCCGCGCTGCATCAAATGACGGAAGGATACTTCGATCCCTCCGTCGGGGCTCTGGTGAAACTCTGGGGCTGGCCTGCAGATCCCAATCTTCCGGACAGCGCCGTCGTGGATTCGGTTCTCGCCTTCACCGGGTGGGGGGCAGTAGTGCTGACACCCGACTCGATCTTTCTTCCCGAGGGCATGCTCCTCGATTTCGGGGCAATTGCAAAAGGCTACGCCGCCGACATGCTTTATCTGATGGCCATGGAGATGGGTGCCACCGGAGCTCTGGTCGAGATAGGCGGCGAGGTGAGGTGCGGAAGCATTGCCGGCCTGGACAGGACCTGGCGGATTGCCGCCAGGCACCCCAGGGCTGAGGGGTTCTGGGACACGTACGAGCTGGAGGAAGGCGCTATCGCCACTTCGGGAGACTACGAGAGCTTCTTTTTCGAGGATGGCATCAGGTACTGCCATCTGCTCGATCCCTACACGGGATGGCCCTCGGGAGCGACCGTATCGGTGACCGTTTCCTCCGACAGGTGCGATGTCGCCGATGCCATAGCGACCGCAGTTGCCGTCGGCGGTCCTGAAATCGTATCGTCTCTGCCCGATTCGCTGTATGGCTTTATACTCGTACTCATGGAGGACGAGTCGGGGGAGGTGACCGAATGGAGCACGGAGGAACGCAGGTAAGAGATCCCGATTGGATCTCGACAGCAGAGGGTGGCACAAGGTGCACCCTTTGCCCGAGGGCCTGCCTGTGGACTGCAGAGGAGCCCCTGGGAGCCTGCAGGGTGAGGGGACTGACCGACGGGAAGCCGTCCCTGCCCGGGTACGGCAGATGTGTATCGCTCTCGATCGATCCGATCGAGAAGAAACCCCTCTACCATTTCCACCCCGGATCGCTGATCCTCTCGACCGGCCCGGCGGGCTGCAACCTTTCCTGTGATTTCTGCCAGAACTGGTCGATATCCCAGAGCGACGGCGTTCCTTCCCGCTACGTATCACCTGCTGAACTGGCAGACCTCGCCTTCATGGAAGGCAGCGCCGGAATCGCGTACACCTACACCGAGCCGACCATCTGGTACGAGTACATCGCGGACTCTGCCCCTCTCATCCGCAAGAGGGGTGGTGCCGTCGTGATGGTTTCAAACGGCTACGTGAATCGCCGTCCGCTCGAAGCTCTCACCGGGCTCGTCGACGCCTGGAATGTCGATCTGAAGGCATGGTCACCCGCTTTCTACAGGGAGCGCTGTGAAGGTGAGCGTGATGTCGTCCTCCGTTCGATCGAGACGATTGCCGCCTCCGACTGCCACCTCGAGATAACGTTTCTGGTCATCCCCGGCTACAACGATGACCCGTCGGAGTGGAAGGAGATGGCCGTCTGGATACGCGATGCATGCGGCCGGGACACACCGCTGCACATATCAAGGTACTTTCCAAGGTACCGCCTGAGGGCCGAGGCGACGCCTGTATCTACGATAAAGGAAGCCACAGACCTCTTTTCCGGGTATCTGAGCTATGTCTACCCCGGCAACGTCCAGGATGATGCCCACACGGTCTGTTCCTCGTGCGGAGCACTGGCGGTAAGGCGTTCGGGATACTCGGTAGACGCATCGGGCCTCGAAGGTGGGTGCTGCGGCACCTGCGGCGCCGACCTCGGGATAGTAGATGCAACCGGGAGCTGAAGCACCCTTCTTCCGTCCGGGCGATCTGATCCTTCTTGCCCTGGTAGCAATCCCGGTAATTCTCCTCTCGAACGGACCGGATGGGGGAACAGCGGGTTCCGCCACAGTGGTCGCGGGTGGCGGAGAAGATTTTACGGTACCCCTGGACGGAGACTCTACTCTGACGGTCGAAGGACTTCTGGGAACGATGGTGATCGAGACGGAGGAGGGCAGGATCAGGGTCGTATCATCGCCCTGTCCGGGTCAGCACTGCGTAATGAGAGGGTGGGTGAGCACCTCCGGCGACGCCATCATCTGCGTGCCTTCTGAGGTCTACGTCCGGGTCAACCCGTCCGGATCGGATACCGGCGAGGTCGATGCGGTAACCTACTAGCCATTAACCGGGAAACGCCTCCAGGCCCAGTCTCAGGATCTCCAGCGCACTCCGCATACTTGATTCCTCGAGTACGAATGCAATCCTGATCTCGTCCCTGCCGAGACCCTCGGTGGCGTAGAATCCCTCTGCCGGCGCGACCATCGTCGTTCTGTCGTTGTGGCTGAAGTCCGACAGCATCCAGGCCGCGAAGGCGTCCGCGTCGCTGACCGGTATCCTGAGAGTCGCATAGAAGGCGCCCTCGGGCTTGAGGAGGAAAACGCCGCGAACACCCTCTAGCTCGTCCATCAGAACGTCACGACGTTTCTGGTACTCGCCTGCAACGTCGCTGAAGTAGTTGGCCGACAGGTGATTGTACATGTTGGCTGCGCCGTACTGGGAGAGGGTGGGGGGGCAGAGCCTGGCCTGCCCGAACCTTATGAGATGGATCATCAGGTCCGCATTTCTCGTGATGATGTTGCCCAGCCTCGCGCCGCATGCGCTGAAGCGCTTGGAGATCGAGTCCATTACGACTGCCCGGTCCTCGATTTCGGGGATCTCGAGGATTGACTTGTGCGTCCGTCCGTCGAATGTGAAGTCCCTGTAGACCTCGTCCGCCAGGAGGAAGAGGTCACGTTCCCGGACGATGGATGCCAGGACGTCCAGCTCCTCGGGAGTGAGAACCGTTCCCGTGGGGTTGTTGGGGCTGCATATGAGCAGGGCCTTTGTGCGTGAGTCGATCTTCTCCTCTATGGCTCCCGCTTCGGGAAGGTGGAAGCCGTTCTCGACCGAAAGGGTCACCGGAACCAGTTCGACTCCCGCCATGGTTGCGAATCCGTTGTAATTGGTGTAAAAGGGTTCGAAACATATGATTCTGTCGCCCGGGTCGCAGACGGCCATCATGGCGAAGAGCACGGCTTCCGATCCACCTGTGGTGATCATGACCTTATTGGGTTCCAGCGATATCCCCGACCTGTCGTAGTAGCTGCAGATGGCCTTCCTGAGGGATGGGATGCCCTGGCTGGGGCCATATGAGAGTACCTTCGGAATCCGTTTTCTGATTTCTTCCCAGAAATGACCGGGAGTAGGTATGTCCGGCTGGCCGATGTTGAGGTGGTATATGCTGATACCCCTGCTTTTCGCCTCATGGGCAAGCGGAGCGAGTTTCCTGATCGGAGAGGCCTGGATAGAAAGCGCCCTCCTGCTGAGAGATATGCCTGACAAGCCGTGACTCCTCTCGAAACTGTGCGATACCTACTGAGGCCGAAGGTAATATTGTATGTTGTCACCCGTGTGTATGGAAGTTACAACACCGGCTCAGACCGGGCAAGAGCATTAACACGGAGTATTCCGCTTGGTAATCCGTCTTGTCGAGCTGCCGATATCCGGCTCTCCCCAGGAGAGCATGGACCGCTTCACTCAGGCGGCTGTGATCGAGCCGCTGCCTGATATCGTCGTCTTCCCAGAGCTGTTCACCATGGGTTACATACTCGACTTCATCCCCTCAATGGCCATCTCCGTGCACGAATTGGAGTCACATCCACTCCGGGAACTGGCGAGGGAGAAGGGGATCTGGCTCGCGGCCGGCACCTTCCCTGTCCGGATACCAGAAGGCGTTGTCAACCGCTTCCCGGTATTCTCCCCCGAGGGGAGACTTGTGTGGCACACCGACAAGGTGCACGTATTTCGCCTCATGAACGAGGATTCCGCCTTCGTCGGAGGAAGATGCGGCGGTGTCTTCGACCTGGACGGGCTCGCCACGGGAGGTATTGTCTGTTACGACCTCCGGTTCCCCGAGCTATCGAGGATGCTCTCCCTGGCCGGAGCGGAGTTGCTCATGGTTCCGGCGGAGTGGCCCGAGCCCAGAATTGAGCTCTTCAGGGCTCTCGTCAGAGCCAGAGCTGCAGAGGCTCAGATCTTCGTAGCGGGATGCAACCTGGGCGGCGAGCATCTGGGTGTGAGATGCGGCGGAGGGGGTACCGTTGCCCATCCGTCTGGAAGACTCATCGAGTGGAGGGATGTGACCAGGAGCGTGCGGGATTTCGAATTCGACCCTGAAGACGTTGCCAATGTACGCAAAAGGATAAACTGCCTTGCAGACAGGCGCCCCGATGCATACAGCATGGACATCCTTGAAACCGGAGGATCAAATGGAGACCAACAGTGAGAAGTTCCTGTCCTATTCACTGACCATCCTCGCGGTTCTGGCGGTAGGGGCGATCCTCAAACTGGCCAGGGGAGTGATGGTCCCGGTCACCGTCGCTTTCTTTCTGATGTTCCTCCTGGCCCCGATTGTCGACTGGACCGCCTTCAGAGCCAACCGCTTCCTCAAAAGGATATGGAAGAACTGGGACAAGCCCTACAAGGACGAGGAGTTCAATCTTGCCGTAATCTTCTCTGTACTTCTGGTCATCATCGTCTTCGTCTTCCTCCTCGGGGGAGTCTACCTGCTGGTCAAGGGTCAGGTGAGCATGATCACGAGCAGGGGCGATGACATAATGACCCAGGTCGTCAACCCGGTAAGGGAGTGGATCGCCAACGCCTCGTTCCTCGGGGAGTCCGGAGAAGTACTGCTTGCCAGTGTGGAGGCCAGTGTCCAGTCCCTCTGGCAGGTCATACCCGGCGCTGCCAGGCCGATACTCTCGGGGCTTCTGACCTTCATGATGATTCTCTTCCTCACCACATTCCTGCTGGTTGGCAGAAGGAGGCTGAGCGACAGGCTGGAGAAGGAGCTGCCCGGCAGGAGTTTCCGGAAGGTCCAGGGGATAACGCATGGCGTCGAGAGCAACGCCAGGACATACATCCTCACCAAGATACTCACGAGTTTCATCACAGGGGCCTGTATATTCCTGGTCCTCCTGATCTGGCTCCCGCCGGGTGATGCGCTCCTCTGGGGTTTCGTCTACTTCATCATGAACATGATCCCCATATACGGATCGATCATCGCCGGAATCATGGTGGTTCTCTGGACCCTGTCTACGCAGGGCCTCTCCAGCTGGCCTGTAATCGTAGCCATCGTACTCGTCAACAATCTGGTATCCAACGCCATCGAGCCGAAGCTGATGTCATTCCGCCTTCCAGTGGGTCCGGTCACGGTACTCATGGGCATCATACTGTGGGGCTGGATGGGGGGTGGCTGGGGTCTCTTCCTGGCGGTACCGATAATGATCGCCATCAAGGTCCTGATAGAGGAGACACAGGGGACCTGCTTCCTGAGCATAATCATGGAAGCCTGAGAGGATTTATGAAATGCGTTGTGGAATGGCAGTAGCACTGGTTGCGGCGCTGATGCTGCAGGCCGGGGAGATCACCGTCTCCTGGGAGCTTCCCGAGAGCGGGGTCGAAGTGAGGAGGTCTCCGGTAGGGGAATACTTCCACATTGACGGCATTCCCGGCAGCGGAAGACCCGGGAATCCCTCTCTTCCCCTGGTTCCTCTCTACGTGGTGCTTCCCCTGGGAGCAATCGCTGATGATGTCACCATCACATCATCTGCTGTGGCCGGCATCCCGGGCACGTTCGATGTAAAACCCGCCCAGGCAGGAGTGCCCCTCTCGAGACCGGAAGATTTTGTTCTGATCACAGAAAGAGAGGGTGACTGGGCATCCCTCGACCTTCCCGAGATCACTTTCATCGGGCAGGGCAGCCTCATGGGCTACAACATCGTTGCCTTTACGTTCAGGCCCGTGAGATGGAATCCCGAAGATGGTTCGGCCCGTGTCACCACCAGTGCGCTCTTCACGGTTGATTACCATGAAGGGGGTATCATCTCCGCTCCGGTCATGCGGAGCGTGACGGGCGAGACAGTGGCATCCGACATGGTGCGGAGCCTGGTGCTCAACCCGTATGACGCCGCAGGTTCCGGAGCGACCATCGTTCCCGCCCGGGATCTGGACTACGGTGATTACCTGATTATCGTGCCGGACGCTCTGGCTGGAAGTTTCGAACCGCTTGCGGAGTGGAAGACACTGAAGGGAATCCCCGCCTCGATAGTCCCCATCAGCACTATCGAAGATATGTATCCCGGCGTCGATACGGCACAGAAGATCAGGTACTTCCTCAGAACCATATACGGCAGTGCCCCGCCGACCTTCGTGCTGCTTGCAGGTGACACTCCCGGAGTAGCCCACAGGATCTGCTGGGCAACCGCTGAGGGATATATCGGTGATCCTGCAGCCGATATCTACTACCAGGACATGAACGACACGGCACCGGGAGTCGACCTCTGGGATGCCAACGGTGATGGTGTCTGGGGTGAGATAGGCGTGGACGTGATGGACTATCATCCCGATTACATCATAGGCAGGGCTTCAGTGGAGACGACCGCTGAAGCGGACATCTTCGTGAACAAGGTCATCACGTACGAGGATGGATGCGATTCCGATGCATGGTTCCTGTCGATGGGATTCACTACCGGGATTCTCTGGAGCAGTCCATACTGCCCGGGGAGTGCCGGCAAGGAGAAGGTGGACACCCTTTACACACCACCCGTCTGGAGCATAGAGAAGCACTACCAGTCCGCGGGAACACAGAGCTATGCTCTTACTATGGATATGCTCAACAGGGGCCAGCACCTGGTGAATCATGCCGGTCACGGCAGCACCGGAAGCGTCTCGATAGGCACTGGAAGCCTCGATACCGGTGACTTCATGGGGCTTACAAACATTTCCGGTTGCGACAGGCCATCCATCTGGAACACAATTGCATGCAATTCGGGAGGGTTCGATCAAGGTACATGCCTTGCTGAAGCCTGGATAAGGTCACCCGGTGGAGGTGGCTTCTGCATGATGAATACCCGCTATGGCTGGGGAGAACCCTCGGAGCCGGGGGATCAGTGGAGTGAACTCGTCGATCAGGAGTTCTTCGCGAAGTTCTTCACAGATGACCTCTACCTGCTGGGCGAAGCCCATGCCATGGCCAAGGATGAGTTCGTTGCACTGATTCCCAGTGACACGCACTACGACTGGATAATCAAGTCACTGACACTCTTCGGTGATCCCGAACTCCCCATGTGGAGCGAGATTCCAGACGGCGCTATCCAGTTCTACGCTACTCCGCAGCCCTTCTGCACGGGGATGATGTCGGTATCGGTCACTGTCTCGGATGACAGCGGTCCGGTTGACAATGCACGGGTCTGCATCCTGCAGGGTGAGTGGGACGACCCCGTTGTATACGAGGTGGAGTACACGTCCACTGCAGGAATTGCGGTTTTCACTTTCCCTGCACCCGGTCTGCAGACACCCCCCGATGCCCTGACCGTAACCGCCTGGGCGAGGAACCACAGCCCCGTCTCGGAAGTCTTCGGGATCTCATCCACACGGATTACCGATGTGTCGGTGGGTCTCGGATCCGTCACTTTCCTGCTGGACCCGACACCAAATCCCACAAGCGGCGCTGTGACCTTCAGATGGGGTGTTGCACAGGGTACGTCGGGAGTACTCACCGTGCACGATCTCTCCGGCAGGCTTGTTGCTGTAATTGAAAGCGGTCTGGAAGGTTCCGGGACTTCAGTCTGGGATCTCGAGACGGATTGTGGTCAAATCTCCCCCGCTGGTTTATACTTCGCGAGGCTTTCGAGCACCGAGGCGGAGACGATCATCCGAAGAATGATCGTAATACACTGACACGGAGCCTTGAGACAATCGGGGGGGGCGTATTGAAGCTACCGATCACCTGGATCTTCATGGCAGTCCTGATGCTGACAACCTGCGGCAACGGGGAGGATTCGGCATTCGTCGAGATCTCTCAGACCAGACAGTGCAGGGCCAATATGAACACCCTCGCAACCGATCAGGCGATGTACCACCTGATGAATGGCGATTGGGCCACCAGTATAGACCAGCTCGACGAGGAAGCCGATCGTCCTGCCCCCCTTGTCTGCCCCGAATGTGGCGAGTACTACGTGATGCAGCTCGAAGGGGACTGCTACACGATAAGTTGTCCGGGCGACCTCCATGGAGCCGTGAGCAACGGCATGCCGACCTGGTACGAAGGGAGCCCCCACTATTAAGATCCTGAAACACGAAAACGATTTCACTCTTATCAGATTCGATACCGGAGAGCCATTCCCAGACACGCTTGCCAGCTGGTGTACGGAGAACAATGTCGAGTCTGCGGGAATCCTCTGCGGCATCGGGATGCTCAGGGGAATCGAGATAGGCCTCTACAACGGCGAAGACTACACAAAACACCGTATCGAAGACCCGTCAGAGGTCCTCTCCCTCCAGGGGAGCGTTTCCATGAAGGAGGGGAAGCCATTCGTACACCTGCACGTATCCCTCGCGGGGCATGATTTCCGTGCAAAAGGCGGGCACCTTTTTAGCGCCGAGGTCTATATGACGATAGAACTGGTCATGAGGGTATTTGCCCCTGGGCTTATCAGAAAGCCCGCTGGTGGCGTCTTCTGGCGGATGGACAGCGAATAAACCGCATCTCGTCAAGGGCTTGACGCACATTGCTTTCTGAGTATTTTGGGCATGTTTTTCGTGGGGGCTGTAGCTCAGTTGGTATGAGCACTTGACTGGCAGTCAAGGGGTCACGGGTTCGACCCCCGTCAGCTCCACCATCTGAACGACGGCGGCTCAACCGCCGTCGTTCCATTGAAAACAGGGGCTTGCGGAACTGATTGCCTTTGGCTATCTTATCGCTCTTGTAAGTGCAATCGGTCCAGAAGACACTGTTCAACAACCGGCATTGCCAGTTTATAAATGAAAGAAACTGGTGAAATGTCAAAATCCCTGAGGAGGAAGAAATGACCAAGGCTGACATCGTTGCAAACATCGCCGACAAGACCGGCCTCACGAAGAAGGAAGTTGCATCGGTCGTCAACCAGTTCTTCACCGAGGTGAAGGACTCGCTCATCGACCATAAGCACATCGAAATCCGCGGATTCGGGACGTTCAAGGTTGTCGAGAGGAACTCACGTAAGGCTCGCAACCCTCACACGGGCGAAGCCGTGCTCGTCCCCAGGCGTCATGTTCCCGTCTTCAAGCCGTCCAGGGCTATCAAAGACAAGGTAGCCAGGTAAGTGCCAAACGGGAGAAAGCGCAAGCGTCAGAAGATAGCAACCCATAAAAGGAAGAAGCGCCGCCGAGCCAACAGGCACAAGAAGAAAATGCGCTAGTTGAGAATAGCCGTACTTTCAGATACGCATATTCCAACGCGCATGCCCGCATTGCCGGGCAAGGTTTACGAGGTCTGCTCCGAAGCAGACCTCGTACTCCATTCAGGGGATCTGATAGAACGAGACGTGATCAGGGACCTCGAGCGATTCGCCCCGCTCAGGGCCGTCCAGGGTAACATGGACGTCCCGGATGTAAAGGCTATCCTCCCGGAAAAGTACATATCCGAGATCGAAGGCCACAAGGTCTGCATGACCCACGGCAGGGGAGCCCCGATGGGGCTTGCAGGCAGGGTCCTCGGATGGTTCAGAGAGGAAGACCCCGACGTGGTCATCTTCGGCCACAGCCACATCTTCCTGCACACTACGATGAAGGGAACAACTATCCTGAATCCCGGATCGGCGGCGGGAAGAAGCGGACAGAGATCAATGGCAATCCTCACTCTGGATGAGGGTAAGGAACCGGTGGTCGAACAGGTCCTATTCTAGACAACAGGAGACGCACATGAGAACATTCCTGACGATACTCATGCTCACATCAGGGTTCTTCCTCCTGGCTTGCGGCGAAGCCGAGCAGGTGGACCCCTACACCTCGGACGAGGCTACTGAGACGGATGAAGTTGCAGAGGCAGTAACACAGGCTCCGATTGACATCGAAGAGGTTCCAATCGAGGAAGACCTCACGGAAGAGATCCAGGAGAACGTCCTCGCGCTCACAACCCTTCCTGAACCCTGGCCTGCAGACTTCCCGATCCTCCCTTATTACGAGATCCAGTCAAACGAAACGCTGGATGACGGATCGCAGGTCCTCGAAGCCAGGATCCCCGAGGACGTCGAACGCCCCTCGTTCTGGGACCTGGGGTACTTCTTCAGGGATGACATCCCCGGATGGGAAGTGGCGGACGAGGACAACTGGGACTGCATGCTCTCGAGCTTTGACTTCAACATTCCTCTCACCCAGGGCGACAGGCACATCCTCTGTGAAGGCTTCTGGGACGACACAAACCAGCCCTGCGTCATACTCACCTACACCGCGGATTAAGACCAATGGAGAATGGGGAGCTTCATGCCGGCTCCCCATCTCCACATCCTTGCTGAATCGTATCGGCAGGAGTATTATCCAGACCCACATAAGGGTATACTATCGATTGGTGCCCCCGTAGCTCAGTTGGATAGAGCGTCGGCCTCCGGAGCCGGATGCATGGGTTCGAGTCCCGTCGGGGGTACCACATGGCTCTACACCATAAACAGGGGGCTCTACACCATAAACAGGGGCACTTGATGGCTCTACACCATAAACAGGGGCACTTGATCCCATCAGGCACATAGTGCACGCACTCTCAATCTATAGTTCTCGAAGTTCCTGAAGCCATATG
>SDBS01003860.1_pt1 | contig 14700 bp, 12 predicted proteins | sample 2277091 | NCBI WGS metagenome assembly SDBS01 (sample SAMN10404972, study PRJNA504765) | marine sediment metagenome | isolation source: marine sediment core GS10_PC15, 163 cmbsf | place: Arctic Ocean: Southern Knipovich Ridge | collected 2010
ATGGGTGCTTATGAGTTCGGTGATGAAATATATATCCCTTTGATTTTCCGCTGATTGAAGAGGTTCGTCACATTACTTTGCTGTATTAGGAAAATGGGTTGTCCCAATAGCGGGGCAGCCCATATTATTCATCAAAATGTGGTGCTGGATTGAATTGGATTGGTGCGGTGCATTATGTCATGGGGGTGAAGGCTGCACGGGTACCTACACCCAACTCCCCTGGTGCCCTAATGTTACCCACAGGTCACTTGCATCAAGGTAGAGCGATATATTAATTGTACATGCACCCCCTATGTTCACTTATGATGTTGTCCTACATCATATATAACCGCGTGTCAAATGGGCGGGGGTGTTTTAATAAAGGGCTGATTTGATAACTGTCGTAGCACTTACCTGCAAGTCATCTTCTTAGCAGTATCGAGATGCGAGCAATCGTATGGAGCTATCACTTTTATTTGCCAACCACTTGTGGGACAATCACATGACTAAGTGATTATTGACCTAAGGGAATAACGAATATATACTATTCATTGAAAATATTACTTCATAACCCGGGGTGGAGATGGGTCGAATCATTTTGCATTTTTTCGGCCAGTTTCCTTCCATTGCTGCCATTCATATTCAATAAAGCACCGTATCAGACAATTCAATATTTATCAACATATTAAGGAGGATACGTAAATGACAAACAATCGTTTTTTCAACCATTGCCTGATTTGCGCGCTTATTTTGGTTACGGGATTAGGTTTGGCCTTGGTTCTTCCCTGGTTAGCCAGTTCGCAGGGTCTGGCAGCCCAAAGTAAGGTTCCAGTACAAAACAACGCTCCCGAAGCTACCCCATATTACGTAGCCATAACTGGCACCGGCTTAGGCGGTCTGACCTGGACTGCCGCCTTCACCAACGTGCAGGACGCCCTGGCTGTAGCTGCAGACCCTTCTGAGATTTGGGTCGCAAAGGGTGTATATTACCCCGACGAAGGCGACGGGCAGATTAATGATTCGGTAACAGCAACTTTCCTTATGACGGACGGTGTAATCCTTTACGGCGGTTTTAACTTCGGTGACGGCGATATGAATGACCGTGATTGGGAAAACAATTTAACAGTTTTGAGTGGCGATGTAGACGGGGACGACACATCCGGTGCGGATGGTGTTGCAGTGACGGTCACCGAGATCGTTGACGATAACGCTTACCACGTGGTCACTGCCAAAGGAGTAACTGGCACTGCAGTGCTGGACGGCTTCACCATCACCGCCGGTCAGGCTGTGGGAGATGATGGTGGCGTACTTGGCGGTGGTTATTTCTGCGATGGCTACGGGAGCGGTAACCACTGCAACCCCACACTGAGGCATATAATCTTTTCAGGAAACTATGCAATACTTGATGGCGGGGCGATGTATAACTCCGGCGATGACGGCGGTAGCAGCAGCCCTGTTTTGACTAATGTCACTTTCTCAGGCAACTCGGCGGGCTTTGACGGCGGCGCGATGTACAACAACGGCGAGAGTGGTCAAAGCAACCCCACACTTATTGATGTGACTTTCTACAAAAACTCGTCTAATAATGGCGGGGCGATGTACAACACTGGCGCCTACGGCAGCAGCAGCCCCAGCTTGACCAATATCACTTTCACCGAAAACACCTCCCGATACAACGGCGGTGCAATGTGGACAGACTGCTGGGATGGTAACTGCCACCCTGCCCTGACTGGGGTTGTTTTCTCTGGCAACTCTGCTGAAAGGGACGGTGGCGCCATGTATAACGAAGGCGATGGGGGCAACAACCGCCCCATTATGACCAATGTAATTTTCTCCGGCAACTCATCTGCAGCTGATGGCGGGGCGATGTACAACGATGGCGATGATTCCGGTGAAAGCAGCCCCACCCTTATCAACGTGGTATTCTCCGGCAACAAGGCCGGTAACGATGGAGGGGCGATATACAACGATTGCGAGAGAGGCGGCGACAGCAGCCCCACCCTGACCAATGTCACTTTCTCTGGCAACTCGGCTGGCAATAAAGGTGGAGCGATATTAAATTCTGTCGGAGAAGGAGAACCTGGCACCTGCAGTCCGCAAGTGCGCAACACTATCCTGTGGAATAACAAGGACAGCAGCGGTACCGGCAAAATTTCTTCCAACATCTATAACATTACTGCCACGATATCCCTGTCGAACAGCCTGGTTCAAGCCAGCGGCGGCAGCACAGCTTGGGCATTAGATGCCAGCTATATCGACGGCGGATTCAATATCGACAGCGACCCGATGTTCATCACTCCGGTTGACCCTTCAAAAGCCCCCACCACGACCGGAAACCTGCGGTTGCAAGAGGGCTCGCCGGCGATTGATGTAGGAGACAATGATTATGTTGTGGATGTTCCAGCTGACCTGGATGGTGAAGCGCGGGTCAAGGACGGGGATGGAGATGGTACGGAGACAGTTGATATGGGCGCTTATGAAGCCAAGGGATATTACTATCTAACCGTTACCAAGGCTGGTACGGGCGGTGGACAAGTCACAAGTTCACCTTCAGGAATTGACTGCGGCGAAACTTGCAGCCTACTTCTGAAGGAAGACAGCAGCATCACACTAACGGCTACTGCGGATGAAGGTTCTACCTTCAACGGCTGGAGCGGCGCTTGCAGCGGCAGCGGGGATTGTGAGTTAACCATGGATGCCGCCAATAGCGTGACGGCCAATTTTGAGGCAGCGCTCAAAGTACTCCTGCCAATAATATTCCGCTGACCGAAGAGGTACATCACATCACTTTGCTATATAAGTAAAATTGGCTGTCCCTAAAAAGGGATGCTTCGCGACCCCAAGAATGGGGCAGCCCTTGGGATTCATAAACTAGTGCTGCGGAATTGAATTGGATTGATGCCGCGCATTATGTCACGGGGTGAAGGCTGCACGGGTACCTGCACCCAGCTCCTCTGGTGCCCACCAGGTGGTGCCCGCGGGTCAACGGCATCAAGGATTGGCTATTTAGTTATTTTTGCACCCCCACGCTCACTTTTGATGTTAGCTAACATCATATATAACCACGTGTCAAATGGGCGGGGTATTTTTTAATATACATTCTTGCCAAAACTGTTGCGCTTTAAGTGATGTAACTAGACATCACTATGAGGTAGAATTAATAGTAATAATTCACTCAGATGAACACATAACTTCTTTTTCAATTAACAGACTGTAGAATTAGTTGTTTACCAGGTTGGTTTAAGATGCCAAAGATTATTTTTCTAGACACGAACGTTTACTTGCATTACCAAGATATAGACCAGATTGACTGGCTTGAGATAGCTCAAGCAGATACTGTTACGATTGTTGTTCCACCTATAACAGTGCGCGAATTGGATAAACACAAGGACTTTCACACCCGAACGAGGGTTAGAAAACGGGCAGGAGCAACCTTGAAAAAATTCGACAAACTTTTTTCTGACACATCTCAAACACAACTAAACGATGATATTTCAATCCTTTTTGAAGACCGTGACCCTTTAATAGACTTTAGGAATTTTCTTCTTAACCCTGAGATTCAGGATGATAATTTGATTGCCAGTATTATTATGTATCGAAGTGAATATTCAGATTCGGAAATCATATTGGTAACTTCGGATGCGGGTCTAATACTTAAAGCGAAGGCGAAACGGCATGGAATTACACCTATTCAACTCCCAGACAAGTTAAAGCTTCCAGAAGAACCTGACCCTGAACAAAAACGAAGAAGGCAATTAGAGCAAGAACTCCAAGAGCTGAAACAGAAATTGCCACAACTCTCCTTAACTTTCAAGGATGGTAGCCAAAACGCTTCGATTATTCTCTCAAATCCATTAGCACTGACGCAAAAAGAGATTGAAAAAAAGGTCATCGAGCTAAAAGAGTTACACCCCAAAATGAGCGAAACACCAAAGCATGCCGAAGATTTACCAAAAGCTAACCTAACTATAAGGGAAGCTATCGAGATGGGGAAAACATCTTTAACCAATGCAATATCGCCCGAAGATATTGCACAATACAACACCGAACTTGAGGTGTACTTCCAAGAATATGTGGAATTTATGCAAAACGAAATTCAATTCGAGAACTTAAAGCGTAGGACAATAATGTTAGAATTATTTCTTACGAACGAAGGAACTGCCCCTGCTGAGGACATTGATATATTTATGCATTTTCCAGATGGGTTTATCGTGATGAGCGAGAATGATTTAATGAATCCTCCAAAACATCCAATTCCACCTTCCCGCCCAAAAACAGAGTGGGAGAAACTTCTCCAACCAATGAGGGGATTAGATAATATTCCTTTTCTAGGTACTGATATTTATAGACCAATACACCCATACACACCCACAACTCCTAACGTTTCTTCTCTTCATATCAGAAGCACAGATAGCTATTCTGTCGATGTACTTGTACAGCGTATCAAACACGGGTTACGAGAATCATTTGAAGAACTGTATGTGATTTTTGAATCATTTGAAGATGCTCAATCCTTCCATATTGATTACGAATTATTAGCTGCTAACCTGCCAAGTGAAACCTCTGGAAGGTTACATGTCATTGTCCAGAAAGAGGAATGAGAATTACTGATTAAACTTGTCAAACGCATCAACTATAAATGCGGTCTGTGAATCTCTGTTCAATGACATGAAAGAAAAGTTAATTCAAATCACCTTTATTCTTTTCAGTTTCATCAAGAGAAGTTTAGAAGAAAATCACTTGGGAATGTGCATAACATTTGGTAAGGGTAAATGTGATTATCAATGTATAGTGGTTATTTAATAGTAGAATGAAATTATGAACACACTCACTAAAGCATCACGTTTCAATTCAGCTATTCAGGTCATCCAACGCATGAACGAAGGAATGACGGTTATCGCCGCTTGCAACGAGATAGGCATCCCTCGCAGCACGTTCTATGACATCGTAAAGAAAAATCCTGAGGTTATTGCTGAGTACCAGGAGATTATTGAGGCAAACGCCCGCCAACAGCTTGGATTGATACTGTTTCACAAGACCGAGATACTTCATAGAGTCATCGAAGACGGACTTTCAGATAATACCGCACCAAGGGACCGATTAGCGATATACAAGACATTAAGCGAGCTTGAGGGTGAATTGAATCACACATTACAGATTGAGAGCCAAGCAGCAGCAGATGCACATGAGTTTCTCAAACTAGGGCCAGTGATTAGTCCTCAGATTTCACGATTAACAGCGACTCAGACAACCCTAATGATTGAAAGTGAAACCTAATACAAACATATCTCCTGAACCAGTTTTTTGGACAAGTTCAGACATAAATCGCTGATTTCCCTGCTATAGCGGGGATTTTCTTTTCGGGGGGGTATGATGCACTCCAACCTCCCGCCTCCCGGATAATTTTGTGATAGTGTAATGTCTTTTTTTACACCCCACTCACCTGATGTAAAAGCGATGCCATACGAGGTCACCGATACGAGGAGAATGGGAAATTCGATTTCAAATTTTGGTGGGGAGTATGGAAGATACTAGAACATTCTGCGTGTTGAGATATACTAATCATGAGGTGAAACTTTGCGAAACATCTCGCATCAAATAATCAACTAAGAAGGGCGATAGTGAAATATGTTACACCGACTCGAAGTTCCAGTAGCTTATTCGATGGTTGAATTGGCTCGTAATCCTACAAGCGCTGAGCATCAACCGTTCCATGAGTTTATATGTTATTGGACAGCTTTCAATAATATATACAGCACCTTGGCAAAGAGACACATAGATGTAGTAGAACTAAAAACTGAAGAAGATGGTTCAATCCGAACGTGGTTAAACGGAAGTGTGCAAATCCCAAGGATAAAGTTGAACGTAAAAGAACGTGAAGAAATCTTGGTGGCATTTGAATATTTCAGTGATGAACTAAAGCATGAACTTATCATTCATCCAAACACTGAATTTTTTGTTTCTCGTGTTCCCATTTGGAATGGTTGCGAAATCGAGTTCGACATTAAAGGTCAGCGAGTAAACGGAGTAATAAAAATTCGAGATACTGTCAGCGAAGAATATCCTATTTGGAGTCCGATAGACATACCAGCATATGAGCGTTATGTTCGTGATGTTCCCGAAGAGGAAGATAGGGACTTGTTGGCAAAGCAAATTATTTTCATGTTATATTCAATTCGTAACAATACTGTCCATGCAGGCAAGAACGCTGATGATGCTAATGATAGAGAGGTAATTAAAAAAGCTATTCCCTTACTCTCTATCGTAGTCAATTTTTTTATACCTCATGCAGGCTAAATTTGGTATCAGCAATCACTACCTAGCATGGGTTGATAAGTTGTTTTATTGAATCCATCAGAAGATATATACCCAAATCGGTAACAAGGGACGGGATTCTTTTATTTCTGAATATCAATACTCAATTTAGGTTTTCACGTGGTTACTATTTGCCCATTGTTGAATCTTATCTTCAAAAATATATCACCTTCCTCTCAAGAAGTAATCAACAGGCTCATACTATTTATGAGCAACTAGCAAATCATCATCTAACATTTCAACCTAACGCTAAGTCATATCGAGTAAGGCATGCCCAAGTAAGGCTTGCAGTTCGAGTAAACTCATACCGGCACGCAATGAGAGAGTCGCAAAAGTGCGCCTGTGCGTGTGGGGAATGACATGAATCTGAGCCCGATTACTTTACTCTGGACTTCTCTACTTTGCCCCTGGTATCCTCAATCAGACCTTTTCCAATATTTATATCCCTCCAGTTTAGAGAGCAAGTGTCAATAGTGGATTTAAATGTCCGCGATTGAAATGTAGCGTCGCAACTTTTTTACAGGATTGTTGATGAATATGCTAGAGAGTTGGGTTATAGCGACCTGGCAACCAATGACTTGAGGCGAACATTTGCGAAACTGGCACACAAAGGCGGAACCGGCGTTGACCAGATTCAATTGACTCTTGGGCATGCATCCCTCAAGACAACCGAGCGTTATTTGGGTGTTGAACAAAACTTAACTGATGCTCCTTGTGACCGGCTGGGGCTAAACCTGTCAGGCGATTGACCCCTTAGCAAACCCAATAACATGGCTGGAAATTGGCCACCTATTTTGTTTTATTGACAGGTCATCTGTACCCTTTCAAATCAAAAGGATTGCTTAGAAATCGTTTTAGAGGGTGTTTAGACTGAGCACGGGTGCTATACCTATGCTCCCTACCACAATGTTGGTCATGAGGGTTGGTTGCATGGTGTGGAGTTTCTTGTAAATATGTATTTCCCTAAATTACAACCCCTTGTAGTGCCTAGCTATATTCGTGTAAATAATTGACAGAAAAACAGGGGTGTGTGAGATGCGAATGTGGGCATATACCTATCTAAGATTTATTTGGCCTGATTATGATGCCACAAAAGTTAAAGAGGTCCAAAAATTTTCATGATAAGCATCAAAAGAAGGACAGTTGGACAAGTGCCATGTGGAATGGAAAAGAAGTTGCTAGATTTCAACCAGACAAGTCTTATGGGAATATTGTATTTGTAGAAGAATATTGGGAATTTTTACCAAATTCGACAATCAAGGTTGGGAAGTGGTGAGTTCCGAAAAAGAGAGGCACCTATCGTTGTTTAAACGCCCAAAACCGTGCGTTTTAGCAAATTGATGACAGTTCACAACGTTTATCGCAAAATAAAAACGATAAGCGCTACTATCAAACACAAAATCAACAAAAACAAAAAAAACCAAAAATATGAGGTGCTTGATATTTTTTTGATTGGACTGCCTGGGTAGACCCCTTCGTCGCGTTTTAAATCAGAATGAAATCTAGCAACTCGAATAGCTTTTTCCAAAGAATCGGGGGCATCAACACCTTCTAGAAGCTCTGCCCTGATTTGCTCGTTTTCGTGTTCTGTCCTATCTTCATCGCGGTGACGTTCTTGGTTTGCAATTTGTATTTCCAATAATCTATTACGGTGAAGACCGACTTCTATTTGTCGTTGATAGTTTTTACGTTCCTCCGAGTATTTCACTTCGTCTCGTTTGCGCGCGAACAAATAAATAGCATATCCAACAATAACCCCCACAACAACATCAACGGCCAGTCTCAGTAATTCTTCGGTAATTTTGACCCAATCTGTGTCCATCAACATCCCGAAGTTACTACAGATAACGATTGCATAAGGGCTCCTGTTTTAGTTCATTCTCAGATAGTGAATATAGTATTCCACTAGCCTTAATAATTCCTCTTAACTTAGTGGATATTCACAACTTTATTTTACTTTATAATTTTTGGAATCTGGTAAACAATATTTAAAAGACATATAAAGGTAGTCATCATAGGAGGGAGTTAAATACGTTTGCATTAACCTAACCAGTACCTAGTCGGCCATCCTATTTGACTATTCGGATGTAAGTTATGACACTCGCGGGCAGTGGAAACAAAGAACATCTCTTGAAGAAATGCGGGACGTCCTAGACGATTTAGCTGACGATATGAGTCAAGCAGTCCCTGAAAACGCATGGACGGACCTGCTAATCTATCTCATTGAAGCATTAGAGTGTAAGGTAATAGACCGAGCAGAGTTTGATTCGCTGCAATATGGATTGCTCGAATATCTCTCAAAACGTATTGAGTGAAAATACATTATTGAATACCTGAACTCTACGAGAGTATCGAAAATAATTAGGTTTCTTGTAGATTAACAGGGGGAGGTAGTTTTGGCACAAGGCTTATCTCAACGTCAATGCGTTCTGCCTTTTGGGGGCAAAACGCCTCCTCCCAATCGTGATAACCCTCTGCTTCGATAAAAATATAGGTGCATTTTCCAACTTCGATTGGGATGATAATGGGATATTTCAAACCCCATTCATACAAGTCATTTTCGTCTCGACCTGGGATTTCACCTGGACTTATAGATGTATCAACCCGATTGATTGGCAAGTAACTGTAATGGTCAACTATCTGGATTATCTGGACTATTGCGGGTTTTTGTTGATAACAGCTAAACAAAGTGACAATCAACACACATAGCACGAATACAAGAAGCAGTCTTCTAATTGAAAAAACCAAAATTGGTTGAAGGTTTTTATCATTCATTTATTCAATCATATCTTATAATACAAACAATCTCAATCACGAGTGCTTTCATCGCTATACTTTGAAAATGTAACAAAAGAATTTTCAGGCGGTTTGGTGGTTGTGCCCTAGATAACTGAGCCGCCACAAACCTGGATTTGCAGTGCCCGTTGAAAACGATATAACAGCAGGAGACTATCATGCCAAATGATGTTGATTATTTTGCTTACCATCAGTCCATTGCAGACGAACTTCAAGCAAATCAAAACCGGGTTAGGAATCTTATTGGGGACGCGCATTGGGGAGAAGATGGCGCTCACAAAGAAGCCGTTTTAAGAAAAGCTCTAAGCACTCATATTGCCCAATCGTATGATATTGGTAATGGTTTTATCGCGCATAGCACAGAACCTTCCACACAATTAGATGTATTGATTACTAAAAAAAGCAAACCGTCTTTATTCCAAAATGGTGACATTAAAATTGTTACACCAGATTGTGTGGAAGCAATTGTTGAGGTAAAAACCGGGCAAAGGTCAAAAGGGAAATTGGTAGACACGCTTTCAAAATTGGCAGACCAGGTGGAAAAAGTTAGGAATTTCAAGAGACATTTTCAGTATTGCTGGGCGGGATTATTTATTTATGATGGCCCCAATTTAGGTAGAGAGGAGTCTTGGTCAAATAAAGTGCTTGAAGCACTTCGAGAAGCTTCACGGGGCGAAGTAGACCGTGCTATCAACTGTGTAGCCTTAGGCCCAAGAATGTTTTTTCGATTTTGGTGGCCACTCGGCCCGATACAAACAGGCGAACCCCATCACATCTGTTGGCACTCTTACGCATTTCCCCACGAAACCCATAGAGGCTTCGCTCATACGTACTTTATCGGGAATTTAGTATTGGGATTAAATCCAAGCCTAGAAAGTACTGGGACAGAGTACGCTTGGTTCCCAATTCGTGGTAGGAACGGAAAAGAAGAGTACAGATTGCATAGGATTCGATTAGACCAAAATAATGTTGAGACTTTTGAATATTAATTTTCAAAGCTGAATTTATGAAGTTCATTTTTGACCCCAACCAGGAATACCAATTTATGCTATCGGCGCTGTGGAGGATTTGTTCGAGGGCCAGCTACGCATGGAAGTGGATTTAAGTACGCTAATCAGCGAGTCGGTATCAGCAACACCCAACCGTCTCGACCTGGATTGTATTTCGCCAAAGCCTTTGGGACAAAACTTGCATTTAGCTAAGAGAGTTCTTCCAGCCTTTCCAAAATATGATTATACATGGACAGGCTGCAGGTTTTGACTGGGCCTTTACCGCACTGTCTTCCGCTTGATTTCCACCCTATTTTGTCCGAAAATTTCTGAGTATGGATATTTTTGTCTTATAATGTTTGAGGACAGCGTGTGTGAAATGGTATATACGAAAAACGGAGGGGAACATATGATTAATCACATAAAAGTTAGCAATCACAAGGGTTTAGTATTTGGGGAATTAACCCATTTAGGAAACCTGAATGTCATCTGTGGGAAGAATAACAGTGGTAAAACCACGATACTCGAAGCAATAGATTCTAATATAGATGAAAAAGTTGGATTTGGTGTTGAATTTGACAATGAATTAATTCAAAAATTTTACAAAGATATTCTTAGAAGAACTTCGTTTAAAGAAAACCACGAATTAAAAAACCAATATTATCCAATGTTAAAAAGAGTTTTTGAATCAAGAAAAATTTGGTATTCAAACAATGGGGGAGAATTTATTAAATCAATAAATAGTGAAATGAATAGATTGAGACAACGGAACTGGGGTATAGATGGAAATACCTATCTTGAGTCCTATAAGAATGTGTTCCCTGAAGGGCATAAAATCGTTTTGATTCCCCCAAAAAGAAACCTTCCCTGCGATGTAAAAATTGAAACACGAGCAGAAGCGAGTCCAAATGGGTTAGGAGTAATAAATAGTCTCTTTTCTTTTCAAACGAAAGGAGATATGTCTAGAGAAAGAGATTTTTTCAATCGACTCTCGAGTGTTTTTGAAAAAATAACATCTGATTTTAAATTCGAGATTATTACCTCGGACAAGATAGATAATTATTTATTTCTGAAATTTTCTTATAAAGACCAAGAGTCAAGAAATGCATCTGATTGTGGTCTTGGACTTCTAGATTTGATAACAATTCTTTATTTTTCACTCAACCCTAATTATGATTTGGTGCTTATTGAAGAACCCGAGAATCATATGCATCCTGAAATGCAACGAAAACTACTAGATTTTCTAAAAAATAAGTTGAACCTTTCAAAGCAATTCATTTTTTCAACTCATTCAAATGTTTACTTAGACGAATCATATATTGACAGAATTTTTTTGTCTCATTACGACAATATTGTTAAAATAGAAGATGTAACGAGTAAAGCGAAAGTGCTTTCCGAATTGGGTTATTCAATAACAGACAATTTGGTCTCAGATTTAATCCTATTGGTTGAAGGACCTAATGATAAAAAGATATTAAACACGCTATTAAACGAAATGGGAGTTATTGAAAATTTCAAAATTAAATATTGGTTTTTGTCAGGTGATACGATGGCTCAAGTCGATTTAACAACATTCGTCGAAAACCATAGGGTTATCGCATTAATCGATAAAGACCCTGAAAGTAAAAAAGCAAGAGACAAATTTAATCATAATTGTGATGAATTTGGAATTGAGTGTAAAAGGCTTGACGGATATTCTATTGAAAACTATATACCACTTGAATTAATAAAACAACTATTTCCAGAGAAGATTCCTGTGGACCTTGAAAAAATTGATTTTGAAAGAAAACTTGAACCGCAACTTTGCTTTCCAATTAAAAGATATATAGATTTGATTGCACAAAATTTGAAGTTGAAAGATGTTGAGGGAACAGACTTATATGAATTCATATTGCGTGTTAAAGAAATATGTGAGAAAGGATGATTCTTCAATACTATGATGATTTTACTTTTTTTAATATAATAATGTCGATAGGTCCAAGTCCTTATTGAACCTCAATCAAATCATATTCGAGCGTTTCAATATAACGTCTTGTCATTTTAAAAGGGAGATAACCGTAATAACAATATCAATTAAAGCAAGTAGATGCCGGTGCGTAATGATAGAGTGGTACGTGTCAAACTTACCGCGTAAGGAATTCCTTGATAGCCTGCGCGCTTTCCAAATTACCATATCACTAAGTACATAAAAAAATCGTACCGATACAAGATTTAATCGAGGAATTTTACTAATTGACTGTACTTCAAATCAGAGGTAAACTTATGAAAATAAGAAACGACCCAATTGAGTATATAAGTACACAACTGGGTCTAAGCAGTACCGTTGGGGAAGAACGGGACAGCCTGAGAAGGATTATACATTTACAGCCCCAACGGTCAATGCCGAGGCTGTTTTTTTTGTTAGAAATCAGCACATTAATAAGCAAGGGACTATTGAGAAATACATCAAGATACATCCATTCAGTACCACCACATATAAGGGTATATTGACTAGCCGACCCCATATATAGTGCATTTACGGCGGGGTAGCTCAGGTGGAAGAGCAGGGGACTCATAAGCCCTTGGTCGTGGGTTCAAGTCCCACCCCCGCCATATTGTAATGCTCTATTCGGGGGAATTGTAGAGAGAAAACACCTAATTCTGGACATTCGGCACACACTAAAAAGGAGTGTGCAGGATGGAACTAATCACCCAACCCCAGGGGACTTTATTACTTGAAGACTTAATCTACACCTGGCTGGAAGCATTTATTATAGATCGCAAAGCCAGGGGGCTTGCTAAAGGTACAGTTGAATTTTATAGGAAAAAACTAAAGCTGTTTTATGACTTCAGCGATTCCCAATTAGTCTCCACAATCGATCAGATAACCCCAACGGTTATTCGCCAATACTTGCTGTATCTCGAGGAAACCAGTCATAACCCAGGCGGGCGTCATGCTGCTTATAGGGCGTTGCGAGCGTTTCTATACTGGTACGAGGATGAAGTTGAGCCAGATAATTGGAGAAATCCTATACGTAAGGTAAAACCCCCGAGAGTACCTGTAGAGATTTTGGATCCTATTCCAATCCTTGATATAGATAAAATGATAGCCACCTGTGAAAAAGGTACATTTTCGGGGGAGAGAGATACTGCAATCCTATTATGCCTGCTCGATACCGGCGTGAGAGCATCGGAGTTACTCAGTATGGATATTGCAGATGCCGACTTGATCCTGGGTGACGCCCTGATCCGCCAGGGGAAAGGCAGGAAGCCCCGCTTTGTACATATCTGTAAGAGAACCAGGAAGGCGATCAGGTCTTATATACGGCAGCGCAAGGATACTCAGCAAGCGCTCTGGATAACACACCCCCGTTTTGGTCCCAATCGTTTAAGCTATGATGGTCTGCGCGCAGTACTGGTACGCCTGGCAGGGAATGCTGGCGTTAATCAGCCAACACTTCACGATTTCCGGCGATCCTTCTGTATATCTATGCTTAGGAGTGGGGTTGATGTATTTACCCTGGCTAAACTTATGGGGCATACAAGCATTGCTGTACTGCAACGATATCTCAAGCAAACAATGGATGACACTAAGGATGCACACAAAAAAGCAAGCCCGGTAGAAGGGTATCAATTATGATCTATTGCATTTTCATCTCGATTATGTAATACGCTTGATGTGAAATAAAAAGCCTATCAATTAGAAAAACGAAAAGTTTGAACATTAACACCATAATCAACAAGAAGAATATGACGCAAGAAATGACTGGCAACTTTAGCAATCACTCTAGTGCAAAGACCAACCACCGTTTTCGATAAAAACCGCTCAATATTCCGGCCTGTGTTCTGTAGTTCATGGAAAACACCTTCAATGCGTTCACGAACGCCGCTCAGCCAACGATCCAGGCTCTTGTGATTTTGATGGTGCTGGTTCTTGCGTTTGGGTGTCCAAATTCGATTGTTGGTTTGTTCAAATATCTGAGTTTGCCACTCTAGACCGATAAAGCCCTTGTCAGCAAAGATGTCACAAGAATTGAAGTGATCGATGATTGCTTCAGCTGCCAGGCGCTCATCGGTATTAGCAGGTACTAATTCATAGACTACAGGTATACCATTCAGTGTGCTCACCAGAACCAGCTTATAGCCATAGTATTTCATATTTCTGCTGGCACAGAAGCCATAATCAGCATTCCCGGCAAATTCACTGCGGCTTTTCGAGCGTCTGTAACCCACCACGGGTATGGGTTTGGTATCCAACAGAAAACACGACTGAGCCAGAATCCCTTTTTTGGCTAGCCAAAAACGACGAAATTCTTCCACCAAGAGGTGCAAAGAACGTGAGCGACGATTGAATTGACTTTGGCTCAGCAGCTTTGGAAACATATCCAGATAATTAGCACGGATGTATTCAAGATACTGTGTTTCGCTTGGAAAAGGGAGAAAATCATGTGTCATCATCAGCGTCATGACTTCGCTGTCTGAAAATATTGGCTTTCGACCAGCTTTTCCGTTGAGAAACTTTATGCCGTGCATTTGATACCAATCGTCAACCAGAACATAAATTATCGTTAGTAGTTCAGAAAAGGTTATACTTGGCATGGGAATGACTCCTTGTTGCTGACACCTTTTCAATTGCAAGGGT
>SDBS01003861.1_pt1 | contig 14699 bp, 13 predicted proteins | sample 2277091 | NCBI WGS metagenome assembly SDBS01 (sample SAMN10404972, study PRJNA504765) | marine sediment metagenome | isolation source: marine sediment core GS10_PC15, 163 cmbsf | place: Arctic Ocean: Southern Knipovich Ridge | collected 2010
CGACTTGCCGAAGGGCGCTCGGTGCCCCGCACAGCCGGGCCAATTCTCTTGCGATTCCCACCTCAGACAGAAACAACGGCTTGATCCACATCGTATCCTCTTGCTCCACAATCAAATTCTGCTCTAAAAGAGCGTGCATCTCAGAGAGCACCCGCTCGCGCGGTACATCAAGCATCTTTTCGCACGCCTCTACAAGCCCATCCTTGGGATAGCAAACATGACCATCTCCAGCGAGTTCCCAAAGCACATGTTGGATGCCACTTTGGATCCGCTGTGGAGCATCCCGATCCATTCCCAAATTCTGTGCAATGTGATCGGCGCTTTTGAACCCCACCCCGCGAATCTCTTGGGCAATGCGATAGGGATTTTCCTGCATCTTAGCGACACTCTCTTCGCCGTACTTCTTAAAAATTTTATGAGCAAAAGAAGGACTAACACCGTTACCGCGCAAAAAGATCATGACACTGCGCACATGCCGCTGCTCTTCCCAGCACTTTATGATCGTCTCAATCCGCTTTTCGCCAATTCCGGGGACCGTCAATAGCTTCTCCGGCTTGGTATCGATCACATCGAGGGTCTCCACTCCAAATTTCTCGACAATCCGCCCTGCATAGGCCGGGCCAATCCCCTTGATCATGCCCGATTCGAGATAGCGCTGGATGCCTGCGCTGTCAGTCGGAGCTTCCGTCTCAAATTCCTTGATCTCGAATTGCTGTCCAAATTTCGCGTGCACCTTCCAATTGCCCTGGCAGCGCAACGTCTCTCCCACATGGACGCCTGGCATAGTCCCAATGACCGTGGTCACTTCACGCTTCTTGGGCTCCTTGATTTTGGCAATGACAAACCCCTTTTCCTCATCGGAAAAGAGAATTGAATCGATGTATCCAAAAATTTCTTCCATGAAAATAGTCTAGCAGACTGTAGAATTTTAAACTTGATTAACGCCGATCATCCAGTCGATAGCAAATCCTGCATGATTGATCTGTTCTAAACAAACGACTTTTCCCATTTCAAATTTGGCAACAATGGCATTCTCGTCTTCCGCGATCAAAAATCCTGCCAGCTTGGTCAAAAAAGGAAGGTGTCCGACGACCATGCAATCGCTGTCTTCGCCCTGTAATCGGGCCGCCATCGATTCGATAGGGTCATTAGGCCCCAAGTTCGCATGCTCTTCTATTGGGGCATCTGGAGCGATATGAGCCCCTAAGATTTCAGCCGTTTCCTTGGCTCTTGCTTTACCGCTGTGAAAGATGACCGAGAGGGGAAAGCTCTTCTGGCCCAGGAAGCGGCCAATCCTTTCCACTTCCTCTCTGCCTTGAGGGCTGAGGGGTTTTTCAGGGTCAATTTCCGCAGAGACAGCCTTGCCGTGCTGAACCAAATAAATTTTCATGTTACCTCATTTTTTTTTAACAACGGAGTACACAGAGTACACAGAGATGTATTTACATTTAAACCAAGATTTCCTTAAAATTACAAGACATTCCGGATTAGCTCAGCGGCTTTGTTTCCGCATAAAAATGTGAAAGGAGTAAATGTCCGGTGGACATTTACGCGAGATAAGGAAGGTGGAGTGAGCCGAAGGCCACGGAACTGGCACTATCGCGGGACAGTAGTAGACGACAAGGGAAAAAAGACTTAAAATTACAAAATTCTATTCCGGATTAGTTCAGCGGCTCAAATATCGCTTTGCGTGATTTAGGAGCAAGTGTCCAGTGGACATTTGCGCGAAGATTTGAGGTGACGTAGGCCGAAGGCCACGGAACTGGCACTATCGCGGGACAGAAGTAGACGACAAGAAGAAAAAGATTTAACCTAGTAAAGTTATATTCCGGATTAGCTCAGCGGTAGAGCAGTGGACTGTTAATCCATTGGTCGCAAGTTCGAATCTTGCATCCGGAGTTTTATGATGTTACCTAAAATATTTTACGCGAAATTTCGTAAACAAGATTTGGAAGAAGGTGCGACAGTCCGCCCGAGCGGTTCATACGCAATTTTCTTCTTTGATAGTCCCCAACATCCTGAGTTGATAAAAAATTTATCTGCAGGGGAAGTAATTGCTAAAGTCCCTATCGAAGCTTTTGTGGGTGAGATCCATTTTATTCCAGAAAAGAAGGGAGTTTGGAAAAATTCTTCTCCCATTCAGATTTCTGAGATCTCAATTTTAGCTCAGCCTCAAATTCAATCCTAGTGCAATAATTAAAGAGACAAGAGTATGCCATTTTGGATTTTCCTTTTGGGAAAGAATCATGTAAAGATTTTCTCTGCCCAGGCTTGTTTTTTTTGCTAAATTTCCAATTCCACTATGGGCATTATTCTAGAGAAGCGATAAGTTTGGGTGGGATTTGATGTTAGTCGTATGGATGAGAAGTGGAAGTTTACGTTTATCAAAGCTATCAAATCGGAAAGGGCAATCAATTTGAAGGTGTTGGAAGCTGTTGACTGCCGATTAATTTTGGATTAAGTGGACCTGATCTAAGAGAGATATTATACTTCTCGAAAAAAGAATTTTTTTATGACCGAAAAAGCCGATGTATCATGTTTTCTTGAAATCCCTGAAAAATTAACCTCGCAGTTAACAAAGCAGATCAGTGAGCTTGATGACCTAGTTAATCAAGTAAGCGCCTTGAAAGTTGTTGCTTCACCTTCTCTACGTGTTCATACAGCTTTTGAATTCATGCTATGTTTAGCCAAATTGAATGTAGCCTGTTCTGTTGATTCGATCCTAAAGCTTCATGAATTAATCGGCAAAGACGGAAAAATAAGGGGAACCGAAAACAATATTGCAATCAGAGGATACCATCCTGCACCTGCTGAAAATCTAGAAGAGATTCTGAATGCCTACGTCAATATATACTCTCCAAAACGATCTTGTGAACACCCTTTTTTAAAAATAGGAGGAGCATACCTCAGTTTTGCGTTAATTCACCCGTTCAGGGACGGAAATGGGCGAATTGGAAGGCTTATAGCTGCATGGTTAATGTATGCTCATAACTATGGAGTATTGGCTCCTTATTTAGAACCGTGGCTAGGTAATGAAAATAAGCAACACGGCAAGACGTTTGAATCAAAAATTCAGAGCTATCTTGCTTGGTGTAATCCTTTGTTTTCAAATGACCTTATTTCGTATGTGGAGCATTTTTTCAGCGCCTTTCTGCAAGAGCTAACAAATAAATGCAGAGGCATTCTGGAGAAGCCTTAGGTTCTATTAAAAGCAGTCTTCTCACTTGCATTTAGATAATTAATTTGAATAGGCTAAGCAAAGCCCCAAACTCTTGGGTATTTTCGCCTTAAATTCTGGAAAAAGGTTCGAGTCTTGCATCCGGAGTCAAGAGCCCCTCATCTGAGGGGCTTTTTCTCTAGTAGTTTTTACTAAATCGAATATAAATTCAGCCTTATTCCTTTTTTTTCTGTGAGTATTGTATAACATTTGTCTGTTGTGATAAAAAATACTTTAGGAAGCAATCCTAGAGGAGATGGTTATGATCAATATTTATAGAATTATCGCGTTAGTTGCTGTTTTGAGTACTTCATGGATACTACCTCTAAATGCCTGCACAGGATTCAAATTAACGGCCAAAGATGGTTCTGTGATCAACGGACGAACTCTGGAGTTCAATCGGGTAGTAGTGAGTTCTGTTGCTGTCATACCGAGAAACTATGAATTTGTTGGAACGACACCTCTAGGGGCTGGTCTAAAATACAAAGCTAAATACGGAGTTGTTGGTCTCATCACGTATGGGAATCCGGTAATCATGGATGGAATCAATGAAAAAGGGCTAGCCGTTGGGACTTTTTATTTTTCAGGGTTTGCTGGTTATTCGACAATTACCCCGGAGAATCAATCTAAAGCTTTATCACCAGTTGAATTTTCTAATTGGTTAATCACACAATTTGCGACAATCGATGAAGTAAAAGCTGCTTTATCAGATGTATTGATTGCTCCCACTATCACTAAAGTATGGGGAAACACCCCCGTCCCTTTTCACTACATTGTTTATGACAAAAAAGGAGGGGCTTTAGTCATAGAGCCGATCAATGGAAAATTAGTGACTTATGACAATCCCTTGGGGGTGATCACAAATTCCCCTAATTTCGATTGGCATATGCTGAACTTAAGAAATTTCATTAATCTAACTCCTTTCAGTGTTGGACCTATCGAATTGAATGGCGTAAAACTCGCTCCTTTTGGACAAGGATCGGGCATGGTGGGATTACCGGGCGATTTTACCTCGCCATCGCGATTTGTACAGGCATCAATTTTTTCAACGACTGCGATTCCCTCAGAAAATGCTGACGAAGCAGTCTTCCAGGGTTTTCACATATTGAATCAGTTTGACATTCCTGTCGGAGTCGTACGTCAAAAGGAAAATGGGACAATCCAAATTGATTCCACTCAGTTTATCTGTGTAAAGGATCCTCAATCCCTAAAGTATTACTTCAAAACTTATGATGATCAATGCATCAAAGTTGTTGACTTGAAAAAATTTGACTTAACTGCAAAATCAATCAAGCAAGCGAGCACTACTGGAATAGAAAAGGCAATAGATGTTACATCTACTCTAAAATAACCGGGTTTTTCCTCTTCGGCTTTCTTGAAAATATCCCATATAAGGGACTAGACTGGTGGTTCCTACCATTTTGCAAAACCATTGAAATTACAATTTTCAGTGATGAAAGTATCCAAATCAAAAACTAGAAATTTTTCCCAATTTTTTCCCAATCGTTCGCAATAATTAGCAACTTTCGGCAATAGAAAGAAAGTTCTTAAACTTTTAATCCTATTGTTGTTATCTTTTGTGGAATGTTGTTGAGAGTTGGAGTTCAGGAGACTGTTAATCCATTGGTCGCAAGTTCGAATTTCGAGTGCATAGGCGAATTCATTCCACCGCCAATAAAAGCCATCTTTTCCCCTCTGACCCGTGACTGCTACCTCGTTTTTCCTCTATGCTACCTGCGGAACTCATCTACTTCGCTTCTCTCGTCGCCAAGGTGTAAACACTTTGTCTTCCTCGAGAAACTTGTATCTGAGTCCCTCGCTAACGCCTAGATGAAAAGAAGGTAGCAGTCACGGGTATGAGAAGCTCTTCGAGCTCCACAAACTCAATTTGAGTTTGCTCCGCTCTCCAGAGCGTTCTCCTAGGAAAAAATCTAGGCTTTTGGCGGCGAAAGCAATTCACCGATGCACTCGTGCATCCGGAGTTTTGTGGCGAGTTCAAGTGCTGAGGTGGGTCTTAGTCTCAGGGAGCGAATAGTTTGTGCTACGGCCGTCTTTGGGATGCTCATTCAAAAAAAAAATTTCGCAAATTTTTTTTGTTTATGCTACGGACTGATGAACAATTTTGGCAATGGTTCGGATTGTAGGATTTCCCTTATTCGAGAGAGCTTGTTGCACGGTCGTACGGGAAAGATTTGTCTCTCGTGCTGTTTTTGTTCGATTCACTCTAAGATAGGCGTCTAAGATCTCTAAAAATGCTCCAGCGTCATTGTCTTCTAGGCTTTGCAAAAGTGCTTGTGCAACTTTGTCATGCGCTTTGAAGAAATCACTAGGTTTATGCTTTGCAGATGCCTTTTTCTTACTCTTTAAGATAGGCATATCTTCGAAGCAGAACTTCTGCTTTTTTGATGTCTTTTTTTTGGTCATTTTTCTTTCCTCCTAATAACAATCTTATACTAGTTTTTTCTTCCCTGTAAAAATAAACGCGCCAACCATTCTTCCATCTCAACTCAAACAGGGGGTATTCAGAACCCTGCAGAGGCTTTACGTCTCCAAAGTGTCCAAAAGCTTCTATTCTGTAAAGCCGAGCTTCTACCTGGGCCTGCTCTTTGATCTGGAGTTTTGTGAGCCACTCATCGAATTCTGGCGCTTTTGTTATCTTTATCATGAACTAGCCCATAGTGCACATTATATCATGCGCCCAGTATATTGGCAACTCTCTAAAAAAGCAATCATTTTTTACATTTGGAGGGGTTCGGTTTTCAAAGAACAGGGTTAAGATATCCTAATAACAATTAGTTGGTTAGGTTTTATTTAAGATAAAACTTAAGGTGACAATTTATTATTTTAATGCCAAACTAAGTTTAATAATATATTAATAGAGGTAAATTTTATGGCTTCAAATTCAATTAAATCATCTTCAGCTCTAGTTGTGTATACTCCTCCTATGTCCTTTTCAAATAGGGCAAAAGCTTATTTGGATCGGGTTCATGAGTTTTTCATGAAATCTTCAATGGGTCGCTTACCTCCTTTTCCCAGTTCGATCATTTTCGTGACATTACGAAAATGATCATTTGGATCATAACCAGTTGTTTGGCAGGACTCTATACCCCTCTTGATGGTTGCTATGAAATTCTCCCATCGCTGATATCCCAATGGCTCCTGGAGATCTCGAGCAAACCAGAATTCGATGTTTTCTCCTGGAATGGTTTGCGCTAAAATGTCAAATTGGCTTTGTAGTTTTTGTATGATCTCGCTTTTCATATCAATACCCCTTCATTTTTTAAATTCTAAATTTAAGAATTTTCCCACATGGGGGCAAGAGAGTCAATATTTTTGGATGCGAATGACAACTGGTTTTCAGAATTGGGTTTTGGGCTAACCAAAGGATTTGCTGATAACGAATAGGGAAGAGGACACCAAATGGAACTTTTCCCAATTTTTTCCCACTGACTCGCAATAACTAGCAATTCCAGACAACTTTCAGCAACACTAGGAAAGATCTCAACCTATGAATTCTGTCGTTGTTAAGATTTACGGAATGTTGCTTAACCTTGAAAATGTCTAGATCTGTTGAATGACTAATTGCAATTGTTAAAGGTATCAGAGATCAATGGATCGTTGAAAATAAAGTCAATCTTATCTTAGATTGCGCTTATAAGGAAGTTTAGGAATAGAAGGGGGGCTATGAAAAGAAAAATACTAGTGACGGGGGCATCAGGTCTCGTTGGGGTAGACTTAGTTCCTGCTCTGCAAGCAAAGGTGGGAAAAGAGAATGTGATTACCTATGAGCTTCAGGAGCCTTCCAAACCTCATGATCATATTTTTGAGCTGGGTGATATCCGTGACCGCAACCTTCTTGAATCTGTGATTCAAAAACATGGGGTGACCGAAGTCTACCATTTAGCAGGGCTTCTCTCTGTCGGCGGGGAAAAGGATCCCGATTTAGCCTGGGATGTCAATCTCGGTAGCTTGCGCAGTGTTCTTTTTTTGGCAGTGAAGCATAAATTGAAGGTCTTTTGGCCGAGTTCGATTGCGGTTTTTGGCTCGACAACACCGAAGCAACATGTGCCTCAGCATACGATTTTGGAACCTTTGACGATCTATGGTGTGACAAAAGTAACCGGTGAGCTCCTCTGTCAGTATTATGCGACGCGGTACGGGGTCGATGTGCGCAGCTTGCGCTATCCTGGCCTTTTGGGCTACAAAGCGCCTCCCGGTGATGGGACAACGGAATATGCGATCCAAATTTTTTATGAGGCGATCAAGAAGAACCATTATGAATGCTATATCAATCGCGGGACCATATTGCCCATGATGTACATGGATGATGCGATTAAAGGGACGATCGATCTGATGGAAGCGCCGGCAGAAAAAATTTCAGTGCGGATGGGGTACAACTTTTCTGCGATCGAATTTGAGCCGGAAGAATTGGTAGGTGAGATCAATCGCCACAATCCCAACTTTAAATGTGACTATAAGCCGGATAGCCGCCAAAAAATTGCCGATAGCTGGCCTCAAACGATTGATGACTCAAAAGCGCGGACAGACTGGGGCTGGTCGCCCTCATTTGACTTAAGAAAGATGTCCGATGTGATGTATGAAGGAATTAGGAGAAAATTAAATGAGTAAAGAACAGTTCATTCAGACGCTTCAAAATGAACTTGAGCGGATCAACAAGGCGAATACGGCAAAGCGTTTTGAAAATATCATCGAAGGATTTACAAGCGAGCCCTCTCCAAAAGCTCTGCTCGGTGGCAAGGCCTACAGAATTTTTAACTCAAACGACTATCTCGGTTTGCGCTTTTCTCCACAGGTAAAGAAAGCTGAGTATGAGGCTTCTGCCAAATATGGCGCAGGTCCTGGGGCGGTCCGTTTTATTTCAGGCTCTTTAAAGGTGCATCACGACTTAGAGCGGGCTCTAGCTTCGTTTCATGGAAGGGAAGACTCGATTATTTTCTCCAGTGCTTTTGCAGCCAACTTAGCGATCCTCTTTTGCATGATTAAAGGCCAATCCGCGGATTCCGTTGTGGGGGGCAATACTTTAGTTGTCTCCGATATGCTCAATCACCGCAGCATCATCGATGGTATTCGTGTGGCAAACTTGCCCAAAGAAAATCGGGCCATTTTCAAACATCTTGATGTGGATGATTTAAAGCGCATTTTAGAAGAAAAAAAGGGAGCTTTCGACCGGGTGATCGTTGTGACCGATGGGATTTTCTCGATGCTGGGTGTGGCACAAGATCTCAAAAAAATGAGCGCGGTCATTGACAGCTATCAGAGTCATTTTAAAGAGGGTGTCTGGCTTGTTGTGGATGATTGCCATGGCGTAGGCGCTTATGGCAAAACGGGTCGGGGCGTTGAAGAGGTGTTTGGAACGAAGGCGGATCTACTCGTAGGCACATTGGGTAAAGGTTTTGGCGCAGATGGGGGCTACGTCGTTGCCGATCAGGTTGTGATTGATTACTTGCGCGAGTCGGCAGCTACCTACATCTACTCCAACCCCTTCTCTCCAGGAACGGCGGGGGCAGCTTTAGCTTCTATCGAACTGATGAAGACTTCTGCCGGTGAAAAACTCCTCGATCAGCTTGTGAAAAACCGCGAGTATTTTCAAGACAAAATGAATAAGCTCGGGTGTGAATTTGCTGCCGAGTCGACACATCCGATCCAGCCACTTCTTCTTGGAAACGCTGAAAAAACAGGTCGGTTCAAGCAAGGGCTTTTTGAAGCGGGGATTCTTGTAACCAATATCAACTATCCGGTTGTCCCAAGGGGGCGTGATGAAATCCGCGTGCAGATCTCAGCGGCCCACACAAAAGAGGATCTTGATGTCTTTGCCGATGCTTGGCAAAGACTCATGTAAAAAAGAATCAACCGCACCTTGTGAATAATGAATTCGCGAAGCCCACTGAAAGCTACCCCTTACTCCTGGTATCTTTTCCCTTAAACCCCTGATTTCCACCTGTTTATCCTGACTTCCGCACTTTTTTTCACAAGTTGTTGATAGTCAATATCTCCCTGTTATTCATAGGCACTACGAATTGTATATTTTAAATTTTTATTTGTTAGAATCGATAGGGCTGCATTGAGTAACGTACCCATAGTCGGATAAATTTTCCTTTCGCCTACGATTGTTTGTTGCACTTGGCTCGACTGTTTGCTAAATTGACTCCACAATGAATTGAAGTCGGAATCAGAATCACCCCAGATAACCTTTGCGACTTAGAAATAGAGTAATTTCCCAATTTTTTCCCACTGGCTCGCAAAAATCAGCAACTCTCGACAACTTTCGGCAACACGAAGAAAGTCCTTAACTTTTTAATTCTATCGTTGTTAGCATCTGTGGAATGTTGTTGAGAGTGGGAATACTGGAGACTGTTAATCCATTGGTCGCAAGTTCGAATCTTGCATCCGGAGTTTTTTCAAAGAACAGTTTTTCTAATTGTAGGTGCTTACATAAAGAGTTACTATGTTTCAATATCGGTGTTTTATTCTTTTACTGATTGTTTTTTTTAGTTATTTCTCTGCTTCCGAAGCAGTTGATAGAAGACAGAATAACGCTGAATATGACCATATGTTTGCTCTTGGCGTAGCAAGTAGTTGTGATAAGGCTACCTTGCATGACTATCCCCTGGTATATTCGGAGTATTTATCCCCTTTAAAGAACAAGCCCATCAAATTGCTCGAAATAGGGATTTTACATGGAAAGAGTGTGAAATTGTGGGAAGATTATTTTCCCAATGCAGAGCTGCACTTTATTGATAGGTCAATGGAGTATGTTACTTATTTTTCGAAACGTTCACACTACCATTTAGCTGACCAAGGAAATCCCGAAGATTTGAAGAGAGTAATTGAAACAACTGGTGGAGAATTTGATGTCATCATTGATGATGGGGGACATTGTATGAAACAACAAATCGTGAGTTTTATTGAACTCTTTCCACATATTAAAAGCGGGGGCATGTACATTGTTGAGGACCTTCATACTTCCTATTGGAATGTTTATGGAGGTGGCGGGACACAAGAAAATCCTTCAGCTGGGGAAGGAACCGCAATTGCTTTCTTTCAAAATTTAGTTCATGACGTGAACTTTGTTGGGGCAAATACGGGTAGAGTGAATTATGAGCTTCATAGTGAAAGTTACAAACAAACACTTTCATATTATCAAAAAAACATCTATTCCATACATTTTTATGATAGTATGTGTATTATCATTAAGAGATGAAAATTTACATTTTTTAAATTAGCAAGTTCGAATCTTGCATCCGGAGTCTTGAAGCACCTAGTGTTAAAACTCTAGGTGCTGTTTGTTTTGCAACCAGGGAATACCGTTCTTTTCGAATAACTGCTCCTATGACTTTATTTTGGTTAAAAAAAGATTTTTATACTAGAAATCACAGAAGAAATGTCATTCCTATGATCTGAAAAACCAACTCAAATCTACATCATAGGATTGACATTTGCTACTTTTATGATGTAAACTCAGAGTCTTCATTTTATCTCACAGGAACGACATAAAAAGGCGGCCGTAATGAAGTTCATAGGAAGGAAAAGAGAACTTGAAGATTTAAATCTTTTATTAAGAAAGAAATCATCGAGCCTTGTCGTCATTAGAGGGCGAAGGCGAATTGGAAAAAGCCGCCTAATCAAAGAGTTCGTAACAGGCAAAAAGAATTGGACTTTCATCGGCTTGCCGCCAGTTCCTGGAATAACTAAACAAAGGCAACTCAATGCCTTTTCTGCACAGGTTGCCAAAAATTTGAACATGCCAAAGATGCAAGTTTTAGATTGGAGCGAGCATTTTGGGTTTTTAGGTAATCAGTCAAAGGATCAGAAGCTCGTTATTGTCTTTGATGAGATCTCTTGGATGGGGTCGGAAGATCCCGATTTCTTGGGACAATTAAAAACCGCTTGGGATGAATATTTTTCAGAAAATCCTAATATCATTTTGATATTATGTGGTTCTGTTTCCAGCTGGATAGAAGAGAATATTCTCAGCAGTACAGGATTTGTGGGAAGAATCTCGCTCGATATGGTGCTAGATGAGTTGCCGATTGCTAAATGCCAGGAATTTTGGGGCGCCAAAAAAAATAGAATTAGCTCCTATGAAAAATTCAAAGTTTTAGCTGTAACTGGGGGAATCCCAAAATATCTAGAGGAAATTATTCCAGAGCAAACCGCTGAAGCGAATATACAAAGGCTATGTTTTCAATCTGAGGGTTTGTTGTTCCGGGAGTATGATCAGATATTTTCTGATCTTTTTTCCAAGAGATCTCAAACCTATAGCAATATCATAAGAACCCTGTCTAAAACAGCTTTAACCCTAGATGAGGTTTGTGACGATTTGCAGATAGAAAAAGGCGGTTCCATTTCACGATATATACACAATTTAGTCTTAGCTGGATTCGTAGCTAAGGATGGGACATGGAACCTAAAAAGCAGAAAAACGTCACAACTTAAGAGGTTCCGTCTAAGAGATAACTATCTACGGTTTTATCTGAAATACATTGAACCAAATAAAGAAAAAATCTTGAAGGGTCTTTTTGAAGTTGGATCGCTTTCTAGCTTGGCAGGATGGGAAACAATCATAGGATTGCAATTTGAAAACTTAGTGCTGAATAATCTCAAAGGACTCTGCAAAATATTGCAAATTGAGATTCGGGATATCGTTATGGCAGGGGCTTTTTTTCAAAGAACAACGAAAAGAAATAGGGGATGTCAGATCGATCTATTAATTCAAACTCGACACAACGTTCTCTACCCATGTGAGATTAAATTCAGTATGACAGAGGTCAGGAGTTTAGTCATAGAGGAAGTAGAGCAAAAAATGAAACGTCTCTCATTCCCAAAGGGTTATTCAATCCGCCCGATTCTTATTCACGTAAATGGAGTAAGCCGCGGGATAATTGACAGCGAGCTATTCACTCAAATCGTAGACTTTTCGGCTTTCCTAAATATTTAAGCCCAAGATCATTTATGTGGGGATTTTTCCCAATTTTTTCTCATTGGCTCTCAACAATCAGCAATTCTCGCCAGCATTCGGCAACTGAAAGAAAGTTCTTAACCTTTTAATTCTATCGTTGTTAAGATTTGTGGAATGTTGTTGAGAGTTGGAATGAAGAAGACTGTTAATCCATTGGTCGCAAGTTCGAATTTCGAGTGCATCGGCGAATTCATTCCACCGCCAATAAAAGCCATCTTTTCCCCTATGAAAAGCCCTTCGAGCTCCACAAACTCAATTTGAGTTTGCTTCGCTCTCCAGAGCATTCTCATAGGAAAAAATCTAGGCTTTTGGCAGCAAAAGCAATTCGCATATACCCTCTTAGGAGTTTCATTTATGAAAAAGATTATTTTCCCACTTCTTGCAATTGCTTCATTATCAGCAATGCCACAACAGGAAATTTCTGAAAAAGAAAGTGTGACCGTTAAACATTCGTACTCGATTAATGGTGATGGAGAAAAAATGATTATAGGTGATTGGTCTGGGGAGTTGGATATTGGGCCAATGAAATTAACACTAGTTTTGCATGCGATGGAGGATCAAGCAGGTAACCTCATCGCAAAGATTGATTGTTTAGAGCAAAACATGTTAGGAGTCCCAGTAAATGCGATTTCTTTTCAAAATTCTTCCTTAAAATTTGAAATGAGTAGTTTAAAAGCGGATTTTGAGGGAATTTTCAAAAAAGGTCAAAATGAAATTTCGGGGAAATTCAATCAAGCTGGATTATCATTACCACTCACTTTTCGCCCTGGTACTCAGGTTGCGGAGCCATTAAAACGTCCTCAAGAACCTATACAACCCTTCCCTTACAAAGAAGAGGAAGTTGCCTATCAAAATCCATTAGCTGAGGGTGTCACTCTTTCAGGAACTTTAACTCTTCCTAAAGGATCTGGCCCCTTTCCCGTTGTCCTTTTGATTGCAGGTTCTGGTGCGCTTAATCGTAATGAAGAAGTATGCGGCCATAAGATTTTTCTCGTTCTTGCTGATCACTTAACTCGCCAGGGGATAGGGGTTTTGCGTGTAGATAAACGGGGGGTTGGAAAATCTACTGGGAATTATGAGATTGCAACGAGCGAAGATTTTGCTAAAGATGTGATAGCTGGGATTGAGTATCTAAAGACTAGGAAAGAAGTCAATCCAGATCAAATTGGTCTCATTGGACATAGTGAGGGAGGTTTAGTAGCACCCATGGCCGCAACAAAAACTAAAGATGTTGCTTTTATCGTATTGATGGCCGGGCTAGGAGTTAATGGCGAAGAAATTCTGTTGACTCAAGGATCTTTAATACAGAAAGCCGATAATGTCCCTGAAGAACATGTTTTGTTAGAGCATGAACTAAGATCAGATCTTTTCAAAGTCATCAAAGAGGAATCCAATCTTAAAATAGCTGAAAAAAGACTCCGAGAAGTTTATGCAAAACATTTAGCTTCTTTACCGCAGTCACAAAGAAAAGAAGCAGGTGAAAATTCCTATGAAAAAATTATCGAGGAAACTTTAGAGTCTTCCATCAAACGAGTAAACACCCCATGGTTTCGTTTTTTCCTCACATTTGAGCCTAGTAATGCTCTACAGCAAATTAAAGCTCCTCTTTTAGCCCTTAACGGTGAGCTGGATTTGCAGGTGCAGCCAGCTCAAAACCTTCCTGTGATTTCCAAAGCTCTCGAAGAAGCAGGGAATCAGGATTATACAATTGCAGAATTGCCACGGCTCAATCACCTATTTCAGACCTGTGAGACAGGTGCTCTTACAGAGTATGCAAAAATCGAGGAGACAATTTCTCCAAAAGCCCTAAATCTAATATCGGATTGGATCTTGCAGCGGACAGTCAAAAAGCATCAAATAAAGAACCAAAAGTAATTCACCGATGCACTCGTGCATCCGGAGTTTTTTGCCCCTCATTCGAGGGTCTTTTTCTTTTGAATAAATTTCAACTCAAGTTTTATTTACAAGTTGCAATTTACTAAAACACAATGATATTATACATCCGTATTATTAGTAAAAATGAGTTTTGATTTGGGTTTCGACAATTTATCTGCGCTATCACTACTTCATCGATGTCCTCTCAGGAATGGCATTGACACTATTTGCTCTTTATTTAGCTAACCGATCTTCTAATCAATCGAAGGTTTTATAGAATTACTGATACTTAAATCCTAATAAAAGGAGGATGAATATGAAAAAATTAATGATTTTATTGAGCTTAATTGGAATAAATACTCTTTCATTCGGAAATGCTGCCCCAAAAATGGAGGAATGCATCCCTGATCCTTGTATCCATTCCTCTTATACATATGGAGGACTCGGGCTTGGACCTCTTCCGATTCCAGCGCTCACTTTGAGTCTTGGAAGAAGGACGGTCGTCGGTGACAGAGTTGCTATTGATGCTGGAGCCACTTTAGCAACTTTGATTCGCTGGAATATTATCCGCGGCTATGTGAACGGTCTTTGTTATTTCAATCAAAAACCTTGTTCTCAATATTATGT
>SDBS01003862.1_pt1 | contig 14699 bp, 16 predicted proteins | sample 2277091 | NCBI WGS metagenome assembly SDBS01 (sample SAMN10404972, study PRJNA504765) | marine sediment metagenome | isolation source: marine sediment core GS10_PC15, 163 cmbsf | place: Arctic Ocean: Southern Knipovich Ridge | collected 2010
AAATGAAAAAGTTTGTGTTTCTGCATTTCGGATTTGAAACACCCACCCCGGAAATCATGGAGGCTTGGGGGGCCTGGTTTGAATCGATCTCCGACAATATGGTCGACCAGGGTGGGTTCAGTGGTGGTCGAGAAATATCGAAAAGTGGAACCAAGGACCTACCAATGAATATGGAATCCATTACGGGTTACAACGTCATCGAGGCGGAAAGTCTTGATGCTGCGGAGAAACTTGCCGAAAGCAATCCGTTTATTGCGAGCATTCGAATCTACGAAGTGAGGTCGATGTAGACTCGTTTGTTTCTCAGAGAAATCTTCTCGTCGAGACGACAGAAAACCGTGCGTCCGGAGGGGGAGCTTTCTGGCTCGCAAATTGATCTAGTCATTTGGCGAGTCTTGATCGCGAAGCACATACACGATTCTTCCGAAGGTGCCCAATTGAGTTTCTGAAACCACGACTTTTCCGACATCAGTGAGGTATGGGAAATCTATTAGCGCAGCTTCGTAGGCAACGATAACGTCCCACTCGGATTGATCTAATGGAACAGAGGAGCCATCGGCGAGAACGACTCGATTCTCCCAGAGATCATATATTAATTCTCTGGAGCAAATCGAGCCGACTTCTTCAGCCAGTGTATAGCCGGCATATTGATTTCCATACCAGAGCGCCAGACACCTCGATGGCATGCCGTAGATCCCCAGTGTCGTCAGGGATGATCGATCGAGTCCCTGCTCCTGAGCGAAGTCATCCAAGAAAGAACTAATCTCTTCTACCGCGGCCCCCACATTCTTCGTTTCAGCATCGTGGAGGATAAAGGATCTAGATAAGGCAATTGCGAAAAGGGCGAATACCACGATGCTTACACTAAATTTAACAAGCCGCTGCATGGACTGCCGATGCGGTCCTGAGAAATGCATCAAAGAGAAGACCACAGCAAGCAAGATAGGAAGAGCTGCTGCGACGGCCTGCATATAGATGACGCCGGGATGCTTTATGACCAATACGCTCATCAGACCGATCTGAACGATGATGCCCAGGGCGACGGCCCATAAGCCGGTGTTTGTTTTTATCGATCGGCGCTGGGTGACGGCCATCACCACGACCAGCCCAATCATAAGACCAATCAAAATGAACAGCAGGCGCAGCTCCCCCCACAAGGCAATGAAATTCGCAGCCGCTGTCTCCAGCGAGATGAATCCGGGCGGGCCGCTCCCATGCCGACCCTGATGGGTGCCCACTCTAATAATCCATGAGAGAAATTCCGGATAGCGGTTGATGATTGGAAGCGTCGCGACGATGAAACCCCCCAGCGCAGATACACCTATCTGGACACCTGAAATCAGCGCCATCTTCGCTCCGCGATCTGACAAGACGTTATACATGCCCATGGCCAGGATGGCGGCGACGACCCAGGTGAGGAAGTAGAGTTGTACGGCCGAAAGTACACCTAATGAAAATCCGAGCAGAACGATCTGCGCCGTGGTCCCTCCCTTCTTGTAGACCACGAGGTAGAAAATCCCAAGGCCCAATAGGGTTCCCACAGGAAAGCTGAAGGAGTTGTGCGACCAACGCACGATGGATACAAACCCGCGGGGATGGATCGCAAAGAACAGGACGGCGACGGCAACCGCGACAAGTCCGTCGGTCCAGTGATCGCCTGGGATCGTGTACCGCACGAGAAGAACCATCGTTCCCATGCTCATGAGCACGAGGGATGTACGGGCAATAAAGAGGAAGGTTTCAGGATGGAGGATGTGTGCCGATGTAAATGAATCGGCGATCTTGCCTACAAACGGATAGGTCGCTCCGAGGATTACAGACCCGATGATCTCTATTGGCGTTCCAGGGTGGTCGATAAAAGTGTATGGCTCCCCATTGAAAACCGACAAGGAGCTCATCAAATAGGGAATCTCGGGGTCGGCATTCACATAGTAGGGCTGCGGAACGATCACCTGGGTGTATAGCCACCAGGCCCCGATCGCGATCAGAAATGGTGCCAACAACGCCATTCTGATTTTTAGAGGGTTATAGTCCTTCGTATGAACCTCTTCTTGTGGTTCCATAATTAGGAAGCTACGTCAGCACTACGTTATCATCCGTCTCGGGGCAGAAATACTCTTATATAATTATGTCGGGCAATGATAACTCAATATGTTGGGAAGATTGTCACCGAAAAAGTTGGGAATCACAACTAGCACTGTGGTGATGGGTGATTCCAGGGGGGCAACATGGAATACCTAGAACTGGCACAGCGTACGTTCCATGTTGTTTTGTCTATTGGTGGATGATGTAATATCCGACTCATCACAACCCCAGACGATTCCCATTGGAAGGTCCAATACCGTCAACATCTTCACATAGAAAGAAATCCAATGTTCGCTCCCCCAGTGCGGATGCTCCTTCTTTGAAGAGTTGTTATCAATCCCGCGATAGATTACAGTAATAGGTACTTCTCATATTTCGGAGGAATCAAATGGGCAACGTTCGCAGGTTGGTACTAGACACGCTGAAACCCTACGAGCCTAGCATCGTCGATCTGGCGCAAAAGTTGAGCGACATGCCGGGTGTGGCGGCGGTGAACATCAGCATCTACGAGATTGATCGCAAGGTAGAAAATGCCAAAATCACCATTGAGGGTGAAGCCATACCCGTTACCGAGGTAATGGCGTTGATCGACGACGAAGGTGGCGCGGTGCACTCCATCGACGAGGTCGTCGCCGGCAGCAAGATCATCGATGATGCCGACACGCTGCAGGACTAGGTATTTGGAGCATAACCAATGAATTCAATACGTTCCGCCTTACAACGCTTCACTGAGTTCGATGCCCTGGTCGGCATTAGCGAGATCGCCCGAAGGTACTTCGCTATGAACGCCTTCGACGGCGCTCTAACCATCATTGGTGTGGTGATGGGCAACCTCGTAGCCGGCGTGGGGAACACTAGGATCGTCATCAGCACAGGGCTCTCCACATCGATGGCCATGGGTATCTCAGGATTATGGGGCGCCTACCTCACGGAGTCTGCCGAGCGCGAACGCAAAATGGATGAATTGAGCCGTGTCACGCTTGTCGAGATGAAGGAGACGCGCATCGGGCGCGCCTCGCGCCTGGCCGTACTCATCGTCGCTTTGGTGGATGGGGTTTCACCATTCCTGACCGCCGTGATTATTTTGATACCGTTCTTCTTCGCATCACTGTTCCCTTCACTGCAAACAGTTTATTTCACATCCTTGACCGTCGCGCTCGTAGTGCTCTTCTTGCTGGGAGTTTTCCTCGGGCGTGTTTCAGGAAAGAGCTGGATCGGATTTGGTATACGTACGGTCCTGGCAGGTATCTTCTCGATCCTGATCGCACTCCTGCTTGGTACCGAAGGAACATAATAACGAAGCTGCTATCAAGAAGCTCCCCAACTTCAACCCACCGCCCGAGCCGGCTCACAGTTCCTTAAAGAAAAACAAAAGCGATTCTAACCACGCCAGATCCATGGTTAGATTCCCATCTTATTGTCCTGTAGTATTTGATAGAATTCTTCACGTGTGTTGTTGGTAATGGGACCTGCTCATCCAGTACGATTGGGAGCACAGGCTTGAGAGAGGATCATGGTGAGGTATGAATCAAGATGTAAAAAACGCCCTGAAGACGGATACGCTCTGCGACATCACAACCACCGGCAGGAAGTCGGGTGACCCGCATAAGATCGAGATTGCTTTCCATTACATCGATGGGTCGGTTTACATCAGCGGGCTGCCGGGCAGGCGTGATTGGTATGCCAACGTCGTTGCAAATCCAGCGTTTACATTTCATCTGAAGCAGAGTATGAAGGCAGACTTCCCTGCAAGGGCGACGCCCATCCTCGACGAGGCTGAACGCAGGGCTCTCCTCTTGCAGATCGTGGTTAAATGGAACCGGGAGAACGAGATCGAGAAGTTCGTCAAGGACAGTCCACTCATCGAAGTGCAGCTTGAATCATCCTGACCATATGTGAGGTCCGCACATAATTCTGCAGCTGGCACCGGCGATCCCTTCAGATGAAAATAAGACCTGCTTGAGAAAATCGATAGCAACTTGATGAGAGAACTCTTGAGCCGTTCTCTCTTAATTCAATTGAAGACGACAGCATCCATCTGTGGTTTTCTGTTTTCTTAGACCTTATACAGATGTTGGTTGATTCCGTCGTTATTTGAGTTGTTTAGATTGGAGAAATGCGTTGGAGACACAGGATTATGAATACCGTGGCATGGTTGCAAGTAGCTGGGATCGCATGCGTGAGACAATGAGTTTTCCGGATCTGGACTTTTTCCAGGAAGTTGTCCAGGATAGCGGTGAACCAGGGCTCATCGTCGGATGTGGAACAGGGCGTCTTACACTCGAGTTTGCTGCCATCGGACTGAATGTGGATGGCGTTGATATATCCCCGGAGATGGTGGAGTTAGCCGAACAAAAAGCGAGAGCTCAAAATCTCAGTCCGAACTTCTATGTGCAACCCATGGAAATGCTCGATCTCCCACAAAAGTATCGGAGCATCATCGTGCCGTCGAGCTCGTTCCAGCTTGTCCCAGATCTCGATGATGCCCGGGCAGCATTGGAAGGGTTTTATGCCCATCTCGAATCCGGGGGAACGCTTGTCATATCCATCTGGCATATCCAGAAAGAAGGCGATGGGGCCTGGGGGGATTGGTGGATGGTCGTCGAAGTGCCTGAGTTTGAAGATGGCAAAACAATCAGACGATGGGAGCGCTCAGCGTATGATTCAAGCACCCAGCTGCGGCATACGGAAAATCGATACGAAATCATTGAAGACGACAAAGTAAAATACCGGGAGCAACATAAACGCTCATCCGAACTGCGAAATTATACGATCCACCAGCTGCATGGAGAGCTCGAAAGCTCGGGCTTCGAAGAGATTCACGCCGTCTCTGGTTTTTCAACGGCACCTGCCACAGAAAGCGACGACTCGTTTTGCATCTTCGGAAAGAGATCATAGATGATTATTACGCTGCTAAAGGATACGATCTTCGTCATACCCACTTCCGCGTGGTATCAAGATAAAATTTGTCGCGTGGTTTATTAGCGAAACCCATCTCGCATCTCGATAGGAGAATTTTGACCGCCATCGTGAACTCCCCGGAGAAACCTTACGCAGAATATCTGGAAGGTGTCGGCCCGCTTGGCCGCACGATGCTTCTCCCTGCCCTCCTCGAGGCGCAATCTCGTTTCGGGCACATCTCCGAAGACACAGCCAGGGAAATCGGTGGACAACTCCGGGTGCCGCTCGCTGACATTACTGGTGTGATCGAGTTCTACTCCATGCTCCACGATGCCCCCACCGGGAACACCCATATCCGAATCTGTACCAGCCCGAGCTGTTCGGCGCGAGGGGGCCGGAAGGTCCTCGAAGATCTCCTTTCTGAATTAGGGATTGAGGCCTTCACCCCCAGCCCGGATGGCTCCTTTTTCGTTGAACAAGTGGAGTGCCTTGGACTTTGCGACAATGCCCCCTCGGCATTGGTTGGCGATGTCCCCATCGGCCAGGTCACACCAGAGAGTATTCTGGAGAAAGCAAGTGACCTGGTCACACATGTATACGGCGATGAGCGGGTCATCACGCGGCGGTGCGGAGTGGTCGATCCGCGGAGTCTAAATGACTATCTCGAACATGAAGGGTTTACGGGGCTGCGGCAGGCGCTCGATCTGACCCCCAAACAGATTTGTGGTGCAGTCAGAGACTCTGGCCTGCTCGGACGCGGAGGGGCAGCTTTCAAAACGGACATTAAATGGGACGGGGCTGCAGCAGCTCCTGGGTCGCCCAAGTTCATCGTCTGCAACGCCGATGAATCTGAACCGGGCACATTTAAAGATCGGGTGCTGCTTGAAAATGATCCCTTCGCAATTCTTGAAGGAATGCTCATCGCAGGAATTGCCATCGGCGCTGAGAAGGGCATCATCTATATCCGCGGTGAGTATCCCCGCGCCCAGAATATTATGCGGGATGTTCTCCGGGAAGCGAAAAGCCACGGTTACCTTGGTGGGGACATACTCGGAAACGGGTTCACTTTTGATGTTGAGGTCCGCGCGGGCGCGGGCGCTTACATCTGCGGGGAAGAGACGGCGTTATTTGAATCGATCGAAGGGAAACGGGGGCTGCCCCGCCTGAAACCCCCCTTCCCTACTACGCATGGGTTATTCCAAAAACCAACCGTCATCAACAATGTCGAGACGTTTGCGAACGTCTCCCTGCTCATGAGAATCGGTGTGGAAGCCTACTGCAGCTATGGCTCGCAAGGCTCCAGTGGTCCCTGGCTGTTCTGCCTCTCAGGAGATGTGGTGCGACCCGGGCTGTACGAAGTCACGCAGCCCATTACGCTTCGTGACTTGATCTACACTAAGGCGGGTGGATTGAACGATGGCGCAAACTTGCAAGCTGTGCTCCTGGGTGGGGCTGCCGGGAAATTCGTCCCCCCTCAGAGAATTGATATCCTTCTCACACAGGAGGATACCCGGGCCGCGGGGTTGACCATGGGTTCGGGCGCCGTCATTATTTTGGGTGATGGCGCAGACCTGCGACAAACGCTCGCCGATCTGGGACATTTCTTCGCCCATGAGAGCTGCGGGAAGTGCTACCCCTGTCAATTGGGGACACAGCGTCAAGCAGAAATTCTCGACCGAATGAGAACCAGTGACGGCCTCGCAGGCGACCTAGAGAGGCTTCAGGATGTGGGCTGGACGATGACGGACGCTTCGTTATGCGGACTTGGCCAAACCGCAGCCTCAGCAGTCCTCAGTGCCATGGAACTTTGGCCAGAGCTGTTCAGATGATGAGTAGGTTATGAATTCGATGCAGATGGTCAGGATCACAATCGACGGCCTTGAAGCAGAAGTCCCTCAGGGCGTCACCCTGCTCGAGGCGCTCGAGATGCACGGGAAGAGGGCACCCGTGATCTGCTTCCATGAGGCCACAACGCCCCAGGGCATCTGCAGGCAGTGCGTCGTCGAGGTGCAGGGTTGGCGGGTCCTGGCGCCAGCTTGCGTCACGCGTGTTAGCGATGGGATGGTGGTCTTGAGTGAGAGCGAACGCGTCCAGCGAGCCCGACGGACAATCCTCGAAATGCTCGCTGCCAGCGTGGATCTTTCCGAAACGCCCGAACTCCTCGAACAAATGATAACTTACGACGCCGAGGCCGATCGCTTTCCACTCGCGGAAAAACGAACGTATGAAGTTCTGGACGACAATCCCTTCTACGTGCGCGATTACTCAAAATGCATCATGTGCTGGCGCTGCGTGCAGGCATGCGGTGACGATCTCCAGTTCACTTACTCCCTCTCGTTGGGAGGTCGTGGTTATCAAAGCACCATCGCCACTTTCTTTGATGCGCCCATGCCCGAGACGACCTGTGTGTTCTGCGGCAATTGCGTTGCAGTTTGCCCCAGCAACGCCTTGAAGGGGAAGACGGAGTTCTTCCTCGAGCAGGGTCTGGACTATGATCAAATCCGGCTGGAGAAGAAAAAGGCGCGCAGAAATCGCGGGAACGAGGAACATTCGGATGCTTGAGCCCGAGAAATCCGTCCGCACCACCTGCCCCTATTGTGGGGTCGGCTGCCAGATGGACCTGCAGATTATGCACGATCGCATCCTGCGGGTGGATGCGCCGTTCGATGTGGCGCCTAACTTCGGACGCCTGTGCTCCAAGGGGAGATACGGCGTGGACTTCGTACATCATCCCTCCAGGCTTACGACTCCCCTCATCCGGAAAGACCTTGGGAAGAAACCACGAAAACCGATCGGGCTGGATGGGTTTCGTCCGGCCAGTTGGGATGAAGCGCTCGATCTGACAGCCTCTCAGTTTGCGGCCATCAAACAAGAACATGGCGGCGACTCGATTGGGACGTTTTGCTCCGCGAAGGCCACCAACGAGGATAATTACGTCTTTCAAAAATTTGTTCGGGCGGTGCTCGGCACGAATAATGTCGATCACTGCGCTCGCCTCTGCCACGCGGCCTCGGTTGCCGGTTTGCAGATCGCCATCGGATCCTCGTCGATGTCGAATTCTATCGCCGAGATGAAAGACCTTGAAGTTTTTATGATCGTGGGTTCGAACACGACCGAGACTCATCCCGTCATCAGCACCTTCCTGAGGGAAGCCGTCGTCCATCACGGCGCTCAACTCATCGTCGTCGACCCACGCCAGATCGAGATGACGCAGTTTGCGACACATTGGCTCAGGCAGACACCCGGTACGGACGTCGCCGTTTTCGAGGCTATGGCGCAGACCATTATCCAGGAGAACCTCTATGACGCCGAATTTATAGAGCGTCGAGTCCACGGCTACGAAACTTATGCTGCCTCGATCACCGAGCACTCCCCGGAGTGGGCCGAGGAGATCAGCGGCGTTCCTGCCGGTCTGATCCGTGAGGCTGCAAGATTGTATGCGGGCGCAGGCAGCGCGGCGATCTACTGGGGCATGGGCATCAGCCAGAGTGTGCATGGGACGGATAACGCCCTTGCATTGGCGAACCTGGCGCTGCTCTGTGGAAATTTGGGTAAGCGAGGTTCCGGGTTGAATCCGCTGCGCGGGCAGAACAACGTTCAGGGATGCTCCGATTCCGGCGGGTTGCCAAACGTATTCCCGGGATACCAGCCGGTGACCGATCAAGAAGTCCGCGCCAAATTTGAAACCGCTTGGGGGAGAGACTTGAGCCCCGAAGCCGGACTGACGACAATGGAGATGGTCGATGCCGCTGAGAGCGGCGCGATCAGGGGTTTCTACATCATGGGCGAAAACCCGATGATGAGCGAACCCGATCTGCGTCATGCACGGCACGTGATGAGGGATCTGGATTTCATCCTTGTGCAGGACATCTTCACGAACGAGACGAGCGAGTACGCGGATGTCATCCTTCCCGCGACCAGCTTCGCTGAGAAGGAGGGCACGTTCACAAACAGCGACCGACGAGTACAGCTCATTCGAGTGGCTGTGTCACCCCCAGGTGAGGCCCGCGACGATTGGGACATCATTTCGGATCTTGCCCGACGAGTGGAAACGAAGCTGGAGCGGGAGCGAAGCGCTGGGTTTGATTTCAGCGACCCGGCAGAAATCTGGGATGAGATGGCTGCGCTCACACCGCCATTCCAGGGGATCACACATGAACGCATCGCGCGCGAGGACGGCGTACACTGGCCCTGCCCCACGCCCGATCACCCAGGAACGCCCTTCCTCTTCGAAGATACTTTTCCCAGCGGAAAGGGACGCCTGACGCCGCTGGATTACGCCCCCTCCGCCGAGTTACCGGATGACGAATACCCCTTCATCTTATCCACCGGCCGGGTGCTGTACCACTGGCATGGGGGCACGATGACCCGGCGTTCAAAGCTCGACGACATCTATCCGGAACCGACTGTGGAAATCCACCCCGAGGACGCCGCACCGGCCGGTATCGAAGCTGGAGACTGGATTATGGTGCGCTCACGCCGAGGCGAGATCCAGGTAAAGGCTCTCGTAACCGAAAGATCACCGCAGGGGATGATCTTCATCCCCTTCCACTTTGCCGAAGCCGCCGCGAACGAGCTCACCTTCGACGTGCGCGATCCAAGGGCCAAGATCCCTGATTACAAGGTCTGTGCGGTGGCGATCAAAGCTGCAAAATCACGATAAGAAATAGAGTGAACTTGACCGCATCACCAAACCCGCCTGCACTAAAGATCAGAGCCCGAATACTTTTCCTGTCATCAGACAAATGACTCGCCTCATGCTACTATTGTGTCCATGAACTCCGAGGGCAATCTGCAAATCGTTCTATTCACGCTCCTTGGTTTCTTGGGTACCGGCATCCTGTTGTCGATCATCCTCACCATCTTCGTGGTCTGGCGGATCAAGAAGATCGAAATCCCACCGAACGCGAACTTCTTCGAGGCGCTGCGCTACACGCCGCTCATCATCGTCATCACGCTCGATGTGCTCGATTTCGGCTTCGACTTCCTCTCTGCGCCGATCGGATTCACTCTACTCACATTTCTCGGTTTGAATCCGCTTCGGGGCGTGGCCGCGATTGAAGCCTTAATCCCAGGAACCCAGCTTATCCCGTTGATGACACTGGCATGGATATTCGTTCGAGTCGCCGATCGCAGGGGGTTGAAAATTCCCAACCTTTAATTTGCAGCCACCTCATTCTCTTGTACAATGAAGCCCACAACATCCCGGAGGAGCCGCAGAACCATCGAGAGTTTTCACTACCAATTTCTGTAGAAAGGGAGAATGCAATTATGGATGTAGGACGAGCATTTGTATTTACTTTTGAGGATCCTGATTGGCTGAAAAAAATTGTCCTTGTGGCCATCATCGGCCTCATCCCCATCATCGGGCAGGTCTGGCTGCTGGGTTGGTCCACTGAAATCACCCGACGAGTGATTAAAAAGGATCCCATCCAACTGGCCGGCTTTGACGATTTTGGCGGTACCCTGGTGCTAGGTTTGAAAGCGTTTGTCATCGGTTTTGTGTATTCCATTCCGATGATCATTTTCATCCTGCCCCCATCGATTGCCCCGGTGGTTTTCGATTCAAACGAGTCAAGCGCCTTAATCTCACTCGTGATCACGTGCTGCAGCTGCCTTCTGCTGCTCTACGGGATCCTCCTCGCGTTCATCTTCCCCGCAGCATTTGGTGAACTAGCTGCTACGGATCAACTGGGTTCCGCAATGAATCCGGGCAGGATCCTCGAACTCCTGCGAGCCAATCCCGGGGCTTACGTGATCGCCTGGTTAGGCGCCATAATCGCCGGATTTATCGGAGGCCTGGGCATCATTCTATGCTTCGTTGGAATGATATTCACCATGGCATTCGCCTACGCGATCATCGGCCACCTGTACGGGCAGGCTTACGTTCAGGCGACTGAAACCGCATAACGGACAAATTAATACTGCTTTTCGAGAGCCAGGATCTGGTGACCAGATTCTGGCTCTCTGGGTTTTCATGGTCCCTGAGGATGGGGATCAACCTATCGCCATCCTGTGTATGATCCTCCTCTTAATCATGATTAGCTTTCTCTATCGGCGTGAGCTTGCCGATGCAAAGGGACAATCCTCGCCGGCGCTGATGGCCCGACTGGAAGCCGACGCTCTCATTACCGACGTCCCTCTGCTGCGTAAAGCCGGGCTGGTGGGACTGCTGATGATGATCCTGTTTTTTACCGGAGACTATTTCGGTGGTATTCCACCCAGTGTCATTGCTCTAAGCGGCGCGGCGATCCTGGTCGCCTGGGTGCGACCCGACATGCACCGTATGTTGCACGAGGTGGATTGGACAACGCTGATATTCTTTATCAGCATCTTTGTCATCGTAGGCGGCCTTGAGGCATCCGGGGTCATTGCTTGGATCGCTGGAATCATCGGTGACCTGGCTGGGGATAGCCTAAAAACGGCGACGGTTTTGATGGTCTGGATACCAGGCGTAGCTTCGGGCATCGTGGCTAATATCCCCTTCACAGTTGCAGCTCTGCCTGTGGCTGACTATTTAAGTGCTACGATACCCGGCGCTGAGAATATGGTCTTGTACTGGGCTCTCATCTTGGGCGCTGACCTGGGGGGCAACGCCACGATCCTGGGCTCCGCACCCAACATTGTCGCAGTCGGTTTACTGGGCTCGGCCGGTTACCGCTTAAGCTTTGGCCGTTTTATGCGTGATGGTGTGCCGGTAGCGATAGCCACTCTTTTACTGGCAACTGTGTGGTTGCTGATTATGTATTGAGGAGGAATAACATGGGCATGATTTTGTGCGCCACACGTGGCGGCGAGGCCAGCTACCCCACTCAAGATACCGTCATCGCTCTGACAAAGGAACAAGGCGACGAACTTGTTTTTCTCTACGTGGCTGACATTAGCTTTCTGAACCAGACGGCTGCGCCCGTGGTGGTTAACGTGGAATCTAGGTTGGAAAAGTTGGGCCATTTCCAGTTGGTGATGGCCCAGGAGCGGGCGGCAGCGCAGGGTATTAAAGCCCAGGCCATCGTGCGCACGGGGCATTTGAGAGCAGAACTGATTGCGGTGGCGAAAGAGATCGGCGCGACCATCATTGTGATGGGCAGCTCACTGGGACCGGATGCCGCTTTTGAAGACCTCGCTTTACAAGCCTTTGCCGCAGACTTGCAAACCGAAACGGGCGTGGAGGTCCGCATCCTGGGAAAGAGCGACTAACGCGTCGAATCTGATGCACAAATCAGATAACTTGGAAGTCGTTTGTTGGTCAAGGGGATAGAGCATCGGGACGTGATGTCATCTGGAAACGGGATTGTTAGACAAAAGCAAAAAGGCTGATTACAAGAGCTTGCACCCGGCTGCGCTGTCGCGTCATAAATCAACGGTTCCACACGCGTTGTAGTCAGCCCCATAGCGGTCTTGCTCACCACTCGTCCGCGCAGCAGGTGAAGCCCAGCCGATCGCCAGATCGTCACGGAGAGAGAAGAAACATCGAGACACAATAACGTGCCTCGATGCGGCGCCTACAGACCACCCCAAATTTTTACCTTGGGTTTCAAATCAAGCAGGGACGACTTCCCTCAGAGGATCGATCGGTACGATGATCATCATCAGGATATACACGAATACGGCGCCACCCATCCCCAGCAGCACGGTCGCGACAAACAGCAGTCGCACGATAGTCGGATCAATGCCGAAATATTCCGCCAAACCACCGCACACCCCCGCGAGCATTTGTTCAACTCTCGAACGATATAGTTTCTTAACATTTTCTTCCATGACTAACCATCCTCTCTTGAAATTGAACCTTCAATTCTTATTACGAAAAAAGTAGTTGATGGGTTTCACGCGTGCCCAGCATTGAAGAAACCCGCAGCAAGGTGTGGGATTCTTCCAAGGAAAAAGCCCCCCCGCTTGCCATTCATCCCCGCAGCAAGCAACAGGGTATTTCAGCTTTTTCCCATAAATAGAAGAAATCAATCCCATACTCCTGGATCTCACGAGATCAGAACAACCCCCGCAGCACAAGCAGGACGCCGAAGAAGAGAAGCGGGATGCCGATCATGGCCCCAACGAGTGTCGCACTAATCAAACCCCCTATAAGCATAAGGACGGCACCAAGGACGACCACGATGAACCGACCGGTGAGCGCGAGGATGGTGGTCACCAGCCACCACAGAGCTTCGAAAGGCCACATGACCCATGAAAAACGCTTAGTATCTGACATGAAGCAAGTTCTCCTCTTGAACTGATTTGGGTTTAGCCTTCTTCTTTACCAATGCAAATAGTTTTAACGTGATGTTCGTGAACCTGAACGTCATCAGCCTGACCCCGTCCTGACAATTGCGAAACTAGATACTGGATGACGCGGTTCGTGCTTGAGAAGGGTGTGGAAGTTAGAGACGTTTATCCAACTGGATCTCGTCGCGAATGGGAATGTCCACATGACCCACGAGGGGGATGGAGGGTTTGATGCGTCGTGATTCTTCTACAGCGCCTGCATAGAGCATGGTGAGACGGAACCCCCGCTTCTGGTAAAAAAGCAGCGCTGGCAGGTTATCATTCGTCGTGATGACCCAGAGTCGGTCGCACCCCAAGTCCACAGCACGATCACGAAGGGCATCGATCAAAGCCGTACCTATGCCTTTGCCCTCTGCGAGGCTGTTGAGAGTCACGATTTCACAGGATTCACCCTCGATGTGATAGGTGATGAGACCCATGCGCGCCCCTTTATCCCAGAGAATGTAGCCGGGAAGTTCGCCCGCCTGATGGACACGACCGCGCGAAAGGATTGTTGTAGAACCCCAACGATCTTCTAATAAGTTCTCCACCCAGGCATGATCTTCGGGTAGTTTCTCAAGGATGCACATCATCCGTTCGGGACTCCTCGTAGCTTTGTTATGATGGAACTTACTCTATTCAACCCCATCCTCTCCGTCAAGCGTACCCACCAGACTCATCCATAGCCAATTACTGAAACTCGCGGTCTATTATGACGAAAAGCGCGGTAGACTTGGACGATATCCGGAGGAACCATTGCCCGTTTTTGATCACTTCAGCACGCTAGCTCCGCTCTACGACCGTCTCATCCAACCCCCCCAGAACGATCACTTGAGGTCGTACACCCGGCTGCCTTCGTCGGGCAGGTTGTTGGATGCAGGCGGCGGCACGGGGCGGATTGCACAGCGTTTGATCGGCCAGATTGATCAGATCATCGTTGCAGACCAATCCGTAAAGATGCTTCGTGAAGCGAAGGACAAAGGAAGCCTGCTCGCTGTGGGGAGTGAGACCGAGCGGCTCCCATTTCCAGATGGCTGCTTCAGCCGGATCCTTGTCGTCGATGCCTACCATCACCTTGGAGATCAAAGTTCCAGTCTGGTTGAATTCTGGCGGGTGCTCGCACCCGGTGGGCGGTTGGTGATCGAGGAACCGGACATCGACCGATTTGCGGTCAAACTCATCGCCCTGGCAGAGAAATTAACTTTCTTTCAGAGTCATTTCGAACGCGCCGAGGTGATTGCCGAGCGCCTGAGCGCGCTAGATGGTCGCATAGAGATCCATCGCCACGACCACAACGCCTGGATCCTTGCCGACAAGTAGTCAATCCCTCACACATAAGCATCGCTGACTTTATCCGAGAAGACCACGTGGATGTCCTCGCAACTCTCAGTGTTGATGTTTCATCATTGCCGCTGAGGAAAGTGGGGAGCAATTCATCACACCTGGTCCACTTC
>SDBS01003863.1_pt1 | contig 14697 bp, 13 predicted proteins | sample 2277091 | NCBI WGS metagenome assembly SDBS01 (sample SAMN10404972, study PRJNA504765) | marine sediment metagenome | isolation source: marine sediment core GS10_PC15, 163 cmbsf | place: Arctic Ocean: Southern Knipovich Ridge | collected 2010
TGGCAAAAATGGCTGTTTACAAGGTCGTTTGTCTCGAACCGCTCTCGCCTCAGAGCTTACCCGTCAACCACGATGCCTTAGTGATTGGCGGCGGCGTGGCCGGCATGACGGCGGCAAAGGAGCTGGCTAAGCACGGCTGCCAGGTACATCTGGTCGAGCACGACAAAGAGTTCGGTGGCAACTTCCGAGACGTCCAATTCACCATGAATGGTCAACCGAGCCGGGAGTTTCTTCATAACTTAACTGAGCAAGTTACCAGTAATGATAACATTCATATCCACTTAGACTGCGAAGTTGCGGAAGTGAAAGGATTTATCGGGAATTTCAAGTCTAAGATACGCAGCAACGGCGATGATTCGGAAGTAGAGGTCGAACACGGCGCGGTCATAGTGGCCACGGGGGCGCAGGAGCTTGAGACGGATGAATATCTCAGGGGTCAGGACCCGAGGGTGGTTACGCTGCGTGAATTAGAGACGGCTCTGGCACAAAACGACGGAGAGCTCAAGGACAAACTGGACAAGGCGCGCTGCGTTGTTCTGATACAATGCGTTGGCTCGCGGTGCGATGAGCGTCCGTATTGCAGCCGGATCTGCTGCAACAAGTCAATTAAGAATGCACTGAAACTCAAGGAGCTTAATCCCGACATTAACGTTTATGTCCTCTATCGTGACGTTCGGGCCTACGGCCTGCATGAGCTGGACTACCGGAAAGCGCGAGAGCAGGGGATTATATTCATCCGATACGAAGAGGATGCCAAGCCTGTGGTTACAAGCGAAAACGGAATTCTGAACGTCCGCTTGCTTGACCCCACATTGCGTCGCAAGGTAGTCATTGAGGCCGACTTAGTCGGGCTGGCGGTGGGGATAACAGCCTGTTCAGAGAACAAAGTTCTCTCCCAGATGCTGAAAATACCGCTCAATAGCGATGGGTTCTTCTTAGAGGCGCACGTGAAGCTGCGACCGGTGGATTTCGCGACAGAAGGCGTGTTTGTATGCGGGCTTGCACACTACCCGAAGGACGTCTCCGAGTCGGTTGCACAAGCCAAAGCGGCTGCGGCCAGGGCCATGACCGTTCTGAGCAAGGAAACAATCGAGGCCGAAGGCAAGGTCTCACAGGTGCGAGCGGAAAGCTGTGCGGCCTGCGGTGCATGCGTTGCGGTGTGTGCGTTTAGCGCTATCGAAATTGATGAAGTAAATCACGTCGCTGTGGTAAACGAAGCTTTGTGCAAAGGGTGCGGTGCGTGCTCGGCAACCTGCCGGTCAGGGGCGATTGATCTGCGAGGTTTTCGTGACGAACAGCTCGTCGCAGCGATGCAGGCGATTGTGGAGTGACTATGACAAAAGAGAACGAGAAGGACTGGAATCCCCGGATTGTGGCATTTTTGTGCAATTGGTGTTCTTATGCCGGTGCTGATCTAGCAGGTGTAAGCCGCATGCAATACGCCTCGAACATCCGCATCATCCGTGTGCCCTGTTCCGGTCGCATAAGCCCGCTGCACATAATCTCAGCGCTGCATCGGGGCGCCGATGGTGTCCTGGTCTCCGGGTGCCATCCTGGTGATTGCCATTACATTAGCGGAAATCTCGTTGCCAGGCGGAAATTTAATATGCTGAAGAACTTTCTGGAGCATGTAGGCATCTGCCCTGAGAGGGTTCAGTTCTCGTGGGTGTCGGCAGCCGAGGGTGCTCGATTTGCCGCGCTTGTGGAAAAGGTAGTTGAAGGTGTCAGGCGGATAGGACCATCCGAGATAGGAACGGTGGCAGTGAAATGACGGCTGTTGAGGAAGAAATCAGAAAAACGGCTGCGGGGCTGCTTAGCGAAGGCAAAGCAGATGTTGTGATCGGTTTTGCCGCAGGTTCGCTGCCGATGAGGGCTGCTCCGTGCTTTATAACAGAGCCGGAGGATGCACAGAAGCTTGTATGGAACTCGTACTGTCTGAACAATCTCGCAGTTTACCTGCCGGGATATTCTGCATCTGCTCTATCGCTAAAGGAAGATAAGCCTGCCCCGAAGGTGGCGATTGTGGTCAAAGGTTGTGACGGGCGCTCGGTGGTGGGATTAATCAAGGAGCGGCAAATATCGAGGGAGAATCTTGTTATCATTGCAGCTCCCTGTGAAGGAATGCTGGATGAAGATATTGCGAAGGAGCTTGCGGAGGCAAGTGAGATTGTCTGTATTGAAGAGAAGGACGGTGAAGTTACCATCACAGACGAAACGGGCAAGAAAACGAAATTTGAAAGAAAGGAGCTGCTTGCCGAATCGTGCCGATTCTGCAGGCACAGGGTGGCGCCCGTGTATGACATAGCCATAGGAGAGCTCCCGCAGGACCCGGAGGCGCTGGCGCCGGACGATCGTTTCGAGGAGTTTTCAAAGATGTCGACATCCCAAAGGTGGGAGCGGTTCTCTCGTGAGCTCTCGAAGTGCGTCCTTTGTAACGCGTGCCGCAGTGCCTGTCCGAATTGCTATTGCAAGGTGTGTTTTGCCGATCAGACCCGTCCGAACTGGACGGGTTCCGGGGGCGAGCTGCGTGATGTGATTTCGTACCACCTCGGCCGAATGTTCCATCAGGCGGGTCGATGTGTGGACTGCGGCGCGTGCGTTCGGGCATGTCCTATGGGTGTTGATCTGCGGACCTTCACTTACAAATTAGTCGAAGATGCCGGGGAATTGTTCGACTATACGGCAGGCCTTGACCTCGAGCATGTACCGCCGCTGATGGATTTCAATGCAAGCGATTCGGACAGTTTCATAACGGAACCGGAGTAGATTTGTAATGGCAGAGAGCAAGATCGCTAAAAATAAAATACCGGAATTGCTGAAGGCCGTGTCAGCGGATTATACGCTTTACGGCCCGAAAGCCGAGGCAGGGATTGTTGCCCTGGGTCGCATACATTCCGCCGAAGAGCTGATGCTGAACTATCGAAATTCCACAATTTCCGCCAAAGAGCTGTTTTTACCCAGGGCAGAGGTGGTTTACGAGTTCGACGGGCAGAAATTCGTCGATGACAAACTGCCGGATGAGAAGCGAGTCATCTTTGGGATGCGTCCCTGTGACTGCCGGGCGCTGGCGCTGCTGGATCGGAACTTTGACACGGACGAGGTAAAGGACCCATTTTATGTAACACGCCGGCAGAATACTATTGTCGTTGCCCTGGGGTGCAATCAGCCTTTGAGCAGTTGTTTTTGTACTGCGGTAGGAGGCGATCCTTTCGGCCAGGAAGGTGCGGACGTTCTGTTAGGCGATGTGGGTGACTCACTGCTGGCTAAAGCTATTACCTCAAAGGGCGAGGATTTCCTGGCGCAATACGGTAAATTCTTTTCCACCGCGGGCTCGGAGAGCTGGGACAAACAGGCGAAGGAGGCAAGGGACAAGGTTAAGTCCGAATTGAATATTGAGAGCTTAAAGTCCCATCTGGACAATCTATTCGAGGATGAGATTTGGGAAACGATTTCGTGCAATTGCCTCGGGTGTGGCGCATGCTCGTATCTCTGTCCGGTCTGTTACTGTTTCGACCTTGTGGATGAAAAGACCGCTTCCGGTATAAAAAAGATACGCACGTGGGACTGCTGTATGTTCTCCATGTTCACACATCATGCTTCCGGGCACAATCCGAGGTCGGCGAATTTCGCACGCCTTCGCCAGAAAATTATGCATAAGTTTAACTACTACAGGGAACGCTACGGTGTCGATGGCTGTGTGGGGTGTGGGCGTTGCATTCGCAGCTGCCCGGTCAACCTTGACATTCGGCAGGTTCTTGAAAAAATAGCAGCGGCACCGAGTGCCACAAAAGAAAAGTGAAACAATTGTGAAAAATCCCTACCGCCCAATTCTAACGACAATCCAGAAAGTAACTATCGAGAACGAAACCAAAGACCTCAAGACGTTCCGGCTGGTATTCTGCAGCGACGAGGAAGCAAATGACTTTCACTTTCAGTGCGGCCAGTTCGCCGAGCTGACTGTCTTTGGCGTTGGAGAGTGCCCGATTGGAATTGCCTCGTCCCCGATGGACAAGGAATTTCTGGAGTTCACAGTAAAACGTTATCCGGACGGACTGGTAACAAACGCGCTGCATAACTGCCCTGTCGGAACCCGCATCGGTGTGAGAGGGCCTTTGGGCAACTTCTTCCCGATGGAACGGATGACCGGCAGGAATGTGGTAATTGTCGGAGGGGGGTTTGCATTCACCACGCTGCGCTCGACTATCCAATACATTCTGCACGACGCCAATCGGGCGAAGTTCGGCAATCTTACGCTTGTCTATGGTGCGCGCAGCCCGGGTGAGCTGCTTTATAAGGATGAATTGAAGGAATGGGAAGCGCGTAAAGATATAGAGACGCATATAACTGTGGATAAAGGTGATGAGAGCTGGACCGGCAAAGAGGGATTCGTGCCAGCCGTCTTAGAGCAAGTTGCCCCCAGCCCCAAGGATGCAATTGTCCTGGTCTGCGGGCCGCCAATCATGCTTAAATTTACACTTCCGGTTTTGAGTAAGCTGGGCTTTGAGCCCGGAGAAATTGTTACTTCGCTTGAGATGCGAATGAAGTGCGGGATTGGCCTGTGCGGTCGCTGCAACATCGGCAGCAAATACGTCTGTCGAGACGGGCCGGTATTCACGTACGAACAACTCCAGGCCCTGCCGGCAGAATTATAAGAAGACATGTGTGCTTCGGCCACATGAGGTGGTGCGATGGTTGAGGTACATGCAGCATCTCTGAAGCTCAATACAGGAAAGCTGCTCTGTGAGTCACAAGAGGGGGTAATAAATCCTTAAGGCACATCATTGATAAGTTCCACATCACTTCTAACTTAAGGGCGGAGCAGTCAGAAAGTTATGAGGAGACAATGGCGTGAGACTTTTGGGTTCTCCACTAATGCCGGAGGAAGCAGCCGCGAGGATAGGCTGGTTTATCAGATTGCGATGGCTGGCAGCGGCTGGAGTGCTCGTTTTTGCGCTAGTCGGAAGCAAGCTGCTGCAGTTGCAGTTTGCAATCGGGCCGTTTGTTTTCATCGGCATTTTCATAGCCCTGTACAATACCGGGTTTCTACTTCTGGCCCACAAAGTTCAGCCGGCAGGAAAATGGAGCGACAGATTCGCTTCTACGCAAGTGGCGATTGATCTTCTGGTTCTTTCCGTTCTGATGCACTTTGGCGGAGGCATCGAGAATCCATTTCTTTCCTATTTCTTATTTCACACAATTATTGCAGCTATACTGCTGCCACGGCACAAGGCGGAATTACAGGTCCTGTTGGCATCAATCTGTATTGTTACAATGGCGATAGCCGAATTTACCGGCCTTCTGCCTCATCACCACATCGTAGGACTGCTGCCAGTTGAGCCTGAGCTTTATAATAACTGGAAGTTCGTTACAGTTGTTGTCTTTGCCTTTGTCACAACACTTTTTATCGCCGCCTTTTACGCGTCTTCAATAGCCCAGCGATTGCACGAGAGGGAAAAACAACTGGCGCAGGCGAATGCCGTACTCGCAGAGCAGGACCGTATAAAATCGCAATATGTTATGAGGGTAGCTCATGACTTGCGTGGACCTGCCGGTACGATCACAAGCTGCCTTAAATTGGTGACCCTTGGAATGACCGGTCCGATCCCTGCGAAAGCTTTGGATATGGTCCAGCGGGCACAGCACAAGAGTGAGTATCTTGGGCATCTGATCAGAGACTTGCTTAGCCTTTCGAGGATCAAGGCCGCAAAAACGATCCCGAAGACCGCGGTCGAATTGCCGGAAATAATCAGCCAGGTGTTCGAGGGGCTGCAGATGCGCGCCGCAGATAAGGACCTGACTCTGGAGCAGAAGCTTCCGGTTACCTTGCCAGTGGTTTATGGCAATGCAGATGCAATCTTCGAGCTTTTCAGTAACCTCGTGACAAACTCAGTCAAATATACACCTATAGGCGGACGAGTGGAACTCAGCGCCTCGAATACGGGCGATGAAGTTTTGTTGAAAGTGCAAGACAATGGCGTGGGAATTCCTGCTGAGGCGATTCCGAACATTTTCGAGGAGTTCTATCGCGCTGACAACGTCAAGGCCGAGGCCATGGAAGGGACCGGACTGGGACTGTCAATCGTCAGGCAGATTCTCAACGCTCACGGTGGAAAAATCTGGGTTGAAAGTGAGCAAGGCAAGGGAACGACATTTTCGTTTACTTTACCCATAGCTGGAAAACCGCATGACTCACGAGATTAAAATATTTAACTGAATATGCCAGCCGGAAAGGCCAGTATTTTTTATTCTGTGGCTTCTTCATTTCATCTGGAAAAAATAGCTTTCTAAGTCTTCTGCTAAGGCATCCGGCTCAAGGAATGGAATTTAAGAATAAGTAAGTCTGTTGTAAAGTAAACGCTTTACAGAAAGGTAACAGAAATGAAAAAACGAGAGAAAAATAAGGTTGGACAGTGCAGCACCGAGCACGAGCGCCCTCGTGGGCGGCGTGAAGTGCTGAAAGTTGGCGTCTTGGGAGCGTTTGCTGCCTCGGCTAGCGCGGGCAAAGCCTTGTCAAGCGGTGGAACTGCTCAAAAGGAGAAACGCTACGCTATGGTGATTGATTTGCGAAGATGTGTTGGCTGCCACGCTTGTTCAGTGGCCTGCAAGTCTGAGTTTAATGTGCCATTGGGAGTCTGGCGGTCATGGGTCAAGCAGATTGAACGCGGCAAGTTTCCAAACACGCAGCGGCATTTTCTGCCCCGCTTATGCAACCACTGCAACGAACCAACATGTGTAAAGGCTTGTCCAACCAAAGCGTCGTACCAGCGGGCCGATGGAGTGGTGCTGATTCGAGAGGAGCGATGTATCGGGTGCAGGCTTTGTATTACAGCTTGCCCATTCGATGCACGCTTCTCACACCCCGAAAAGAAAGTTGCCAACAAGTGCACTTTCTGCGCGCATCGGGTAGATAATGGCGCAGTCCCCGCGTGCGTCAACACATGTCAAGGTAAGGCACGAATTTTTGGCGACCTTAACGATCCAAAAAGTGAAGTCGCCAAGCTCGTTGCCAGAGAACCCGTCCATGTACTCAAACCGGAACTCGGAACTGAGCCCCGCGTCTTCTACATAGCCTCCGATACAGGCGTTGCAGGGCGCATTAGAAAGGAGGTCTAAAATGGACCAAGTAACTGTTTACAATATCGAGCACCACGAGGCAATAGGTGCTCTAATAGTGATTTACCTTTTCCTGAGCGGTCTGGGGGCTGGTGTTTTTCTAACAGCAGCAGGGTTGCGGCTCTTCGGTGGCGAAAAATATTTACGCATCGAAAAAACTGCCGCCATTGCAGCGCCACTATTGCTTATGCCGGGACTCCTGTGCCTTCTTCTGGATTTGGGTAAGCCCTTTAGATTTCTCAACCTTTTCTTTTACTTCAATCCCACAAGCGTTGCTTCCTGGGGAGTGTGGCTAATTAACATTTTCCTGGCTGTTTCTGTACTTTACGCGTTTTTGCACGTGATAGGTAAAGCCGGGATAGCACGACCATTAGCCTACTTGGGTTTCGTGCTTGCCCTGGTGGTAGGATTCTACTCCGGTATGCTCCTTTACCAGATGCACGGGTATATACTGTGGCACTCAGCACTTGTACCTGTAATATTCCTGGTCTCCGCGATTGCCTCTGGTCTTGCGGTGGTGCTGCTTCTCTCGGGCTCAGCCGACCCTGACCAAACTCGCGTGTTATCCAAAGTTTTTGCTGTTGTGATCGTCGTAGATCTGGTGCTGGCCCTGACAGAGGTCCTGACCCTTGTGTGGAGCAGTGGCGAGAAAGCAGCGGTTGCTGAGGTTATTCTGTCGGGAGGCTACGGTTTTCTGTTTATCGGAGTTTACCTTATTGCTGGTTTGGTCCTGCCGTTGATGGTTTTGGCGCGGCAGCAGACGAGCCGTAATGTTCAAGTGCTTGCCGCAGTTCTGGTTTTGGTCGGAACTCTGGCTATGCGTTATGTCATCGTGATGGGCGGGCAGGCCCTGCCGTTGAGCTAATTGGCCATTTATATTGAAAGGGAAAAAATAATGTCAAATATAACACGACGCGATTTTATAAAGCTCGGCACGGCCAGTTCAGGGCTCGCCGCAGCCGGGCTGGGTGCAGGAACAGCCCTGGCGGGCAGCATCAAATTTGCTGAAGGGGGCAGGGACTTTTCGCCCCAGACGGGTAAAGAGCGTAAGGCCATCCCCTCGGCGTGCTGGCAGTGTGTTACGCGAGATGGGATCATCGGGTACGTAGAGGATGGGCGTCTCGTCAAGATCGAGGGTAATCCGGAGCTGCCTCGCACTAACGGTAAGCTTTGCGCCCGCGGCCAAGCTGGAGTCAATGTCATTTACAATCCTGATCGACTTCTCTATCCTCTCAAACGCGTGGGTAAGCGCGGGGAAGGAAAGTGGGAAAAGATCTCCTGGGATGATGCACTGGATCTGCTCATCAATGGAGGCCAGATAGCCGGGCGCAAGGTCAAGGGTCTGAAAACACTCCGTGACGAGGGGCACCCTGAAAAGTTCATGTTCCACTACGGCCGGATGAAAGGCAGCGACGGTAAGATCGTCAAGGACTATTTCCTGGCCGCTTACGGTACTAAGACGGTCGGTAACCACACCAGCATCTGTGAGTCTGCCAAGTGGACGGCCCATGAGCTTACCTGGGGAAAACATTATGATAACTGGGACTTTAAGAATACTAAATTCATCTTAAACTTCGGAAGTAATGTCTTAGAGTGTCATACGAATCATGTCCCTGCGGCTCAGCGTTGCATCGCTGCAATAGCGGAGGGTGTGCCGATGTACACCTTCGACGTGCGTCTCTCGAACACCGCAGCCAAATCCACTGAATGGATTCCCATCAAGCCCGGCACGGATCTTGCTGTTGTCCTTGCCATGGGCAACGTGCTTCTGCAGAACGGCATCTGTGACACAGAGTTCATCGAGACTTATACAAACGTAACCTGTGATGAGCTGAAGAGCCATCTGTCACAATACACACCTGATTGGGCTGAGAAAATCAGCGGTGTACCTGCCGAGAAGATCCGTACCATTGCCCTTGCCTATGGTCGGGCGAATCCGAGCGTATGCATCAGCTACCGCGGTGCTGTCTCGCACTATAACGGTATCCAGACCGAGCGCGCGATAATTATGCTTGAGGCTATCGCCGGTAATATCGATTGCCCCGGCGGTCGCTGCCGGGCTGTTGGTGCGAGTTGGAAATTTACGTATCCAAAACCCACTACAAAGGCTGGGAAGCTCCATGTCCTTGATGGCGAGGAAGGTGCCTACGCATACCCGACACACCATACCTCACACCAGGTTTTCCACATGATAAATAATGTTCCAGAAGAAGAACGTCCCTATATCTACATGTTCTATTGCTACAACCCCGTCTACGTCAACGGCAATGTACAGGCCAACATCGACCTTATGAAGGACGAGGAAAAGATGCCTTTCGTCGTCGGTGTGGATATAGCGCTCTCGGAGAGTACTGACCTTGCAGACCTTGTGCTTCCCGATGCAACTTATCTCGAACGGTGGACCTGTGACGACATGGTCTGTCCGAGCCAGGTCGCTGAATACTACATTCGTCAGCCGATGGTTAAACCTTTAGGCGAGACGGTTAATTTTTGCGATGTCGTCTGTGACATTGCAAAGCGACTCGGTTTGAACCTCGGGTTCAGCTCGGCTGAGGAATTTGTCAAAAATGGCTGTGAGAACACACCGGGCGTAAAGGAAGCCGGTGGTTTTGAGTACATGAAGAAGCACGGCGCCTGGTACGACAAGAAAGCCAAGCCGGCTTATTTCAGCCATACCAAGAAGGTGGATGTCTCTGGAGCCACTCTGGATGAGGCCACCGGCGTTTACTATAAGAAGGGACCTGACGACAAGGATTATTCCTCTCTTGATGATAAGCACGCCAACGCGCAGTATGTTGCTCAACAATGTGGGGATGGCGTTGCACGAAAGGGCTTCCCGCCTGACAAGTACCGGTGGAAAACTGGCTTGCTCGAGCTGCGCTCCAAGGCGCTCGCCGACAAGGGCTTTCACGCACTTCCCTCGTGGATGCCCATCCCGGAACACGAGAGGATGGCACCGGATGATCTGCACTTGACCACCTTCAAGGTAAACGTCCAGACCCACTCGCGGACACAACAATGCAAGTGGCTCACAGAGATTTATCACGAGAATCCCGCCTGGATCCACCCAAAAACAGCAGATGCACGGCAGATTAATGACGGAGACTTGATCAAAGTCAAGTCGTCAGTCGGCGAAATAATCACCAAGGCTCGGGTGACAGAAAGTATCGTCCCCGGAACTGTGGCGATCTCCTTCCACTGCGGACACTGGGCGTGGGGGGGGTACGCCTCGGGCAAAGCCTGCAAGGATAACTACGGCCATGTCTGCGAGCCCGACTGCCACAACAAGTGGTGGGGCAAGAACAGTAAAAACACAGGCCTGAAACAGTGGCGCGAAGGTATAGGTGTGCACGTAAACTGGATTATCCCCAATGCGGGCGATCCTATCGGCGGTACGCAACGCTGGATGGACACTGTCGTAAAGGTAACCAAGGCATGACCCAGGACCAGAAAGACACTGCTGCAATGCCGGCAATGGCTAATGAGTGGCACAAGCAGGCTGTCAGCCGCAGCAATTGCTACGGTTTATTGGCGATTGTCTTCCGGGATGCGCCGACCGAAGAAATTGTCGCACAAATAAGAGCTACACCATTAACGGAGGTTCTGAGCCACCTTGGGCACGACATCGCACAAGATCTTGCCGGGGAGCTTGACGCAGTAACCAAGCGCCTTGGTGAGCAGTACACGCGGACATTTGTCGGTCCGGGACCTCATGTCTCGCCATATGCTTCAATACATCATAGCGACGAGGGTCAACTCTGGGGCGACTCAACTGTGTGGGTAAAACGTTTCATCGAAACGACAGGACTTTCTTTCAGAAAAAACTGGGGCAGCATACCGGACCATATTACGATCGAGCTTGAACTAATGCAGCGGCTCACCGCCCACGAAGCAGAACTATGGATTCAACTAACATCGTCTCCTGCGAGCGATGATAAACAAGACTCCCTACGGCGATTGCAGCAATGCTTCCAGGTGCAGGAACTGTTTCTCCGCGAGCATTTATGCAAGTGGATTCCGAAATTTTGTGAGCGCGTGTTGGAAATATCACCCAGTGTTTTCTACCAGGAAGTGGCCGGGCTGACAAAAGAAATAATTATTTCTGATGTTGAGCATATGGCTGTTCTGCGAAGTGCCAGCCTATGCAACTGATTTACCAGAGCTGGGCAACCTGACGAACTGTTACTGCCAAACAAATATTAGACGGACAGATAATTCTGAGGGAAGAGATATGAACTCTCAACAGAAAAAAGTGCTCGTCGTGGATGATGACCAAACTGCTGTGGCATTTGTACGCACCACGCTCGAGCCGGAGAAGTATGAAGTCGTAGGTGTGAGTGACGGATTAGCAGGGCTGTTACAAGCCCGCAAGGACCCTCCAGACCTGATTATACTCGATGTATACATGCCTCGACAACCGGGATTTTACACACTGCGGGATCTTAAAGCAGACCCCAAGACCAAAAACATCCCTGTCGTAATGCTCACTGGCGTTGGTGAGCGACTTGGCATCACATTTTCCACTCAAGATATTTACGACTTCTTAGGGACAGAGCCCGATGCTTACCTCGAAAAGCCGATCGATCCAAGATTCTTGCGCAAGATAGTCAACAGGCTCCTAAGCGTGGGCTCTATCGGGAATGACCATGAAATCCGAAAGGACTGATACGATGGCAACTCAAAGCAAGGTCTTAAAGTGGGCAAGACAGCTCAACTCTAATGTGCCGTTCTTAGACGGGCACACTCGTCCTACAGCCTGTAGAAAACTGGTGGCTAATAAAACGGCGCAAGCGATACCCTTTCTCGTCTCTGCACTTTCCAATAGCAACGAAGAGGTAAGACACATCGCAGAGGAAGGTCTCAAAACCTTAAATACTCCGGAAGACATAGAGGTGCTTTTGCTGGGCCACGTTTTCACTAAGGAAGATTCCGTGCACCAAATTCTCACGGCTTTGGGACGTGATGTCTCGGAAGCTGCTGAACTCTCGGCCCACCAGACATCCGACCCTGCGCCAGAGCTTTCACTTGCAGAAAAAGCGTGGCGATTTCAAAATAGCAAAGATGGGACTGTTTTGGCCTTTATACCCGAAGGAGATTTCTTAGCAGGCAAAGACGGTTTCCGTGTGCATCTGCACCCATATTATCTGGCGCTTACCTGTGTGACCAATGCCCAGTATGCCCGGTTCCTAACCGAGAGCCGCCCCAATTCCACGAAGTTAGCGAGTTTGCTCAATCTTCTCCAGACCGCTGCAATATACAAAGAAGGCAGCACATACAAGGTTGATCTCGAAAAAGCCGACTTCCCTGCAGTATGGGTTACCTGGGAGGGTGCCTCGGCATACTCCAAGTGGGCCGGCCTGCGATTACCCAGCGAACTGGAATGGGAAAAAGGTGCAAGGGGGGTTGATGGACGACTTTATCCCTGGGGGGATGAATGGGGAGATGGAAGATCCCAGCCCACAACGGTAGAGCGAAAGCCGGAGGAAATAACCAGTGTGTGGGCATACCCAACCGCGCGTAGTCCTTACGGGCTTTACCAGATGATCGGAAACGTTTACGAGTGGAACGCAGATTGGTATGAGGAAGATGCATACCAACGTTATGCACAAGGTGACCTACGACCACCGTGGCAGGGAGAGCACAAGATGCTGCGAGGCGGACCTTGGCGTTTTGGCGTCCCTGTACATCTGAGAACGGAATTCCGCAAGAGTACTGTCTGGCGTGCCGGCACACCGTTATGCGGTTTCAGATGCGCCAAATCTCTTTGATGCCGCGGTTTCCGGGCCATGAGCATTTCTCCAGCCAGATTAGTCAAACTACTCTCAACTGACCATGCTTTGGTTTTGCAGACTTTTAATAAAGCAATAGAAACACTTGATCAGATGAAGGAGAATAAATGATTGCAGACGAGGCGAATCAAGAACCGACAGCTCGGACTGAATTGAAAGTTAACGGCAAAGAGATCAAGCTAAATAACTTTGTTGAAAAATTTATTTCCCAAACTGTTATTGGTATGGTTAAATCTTTACGGGGAGTTGGTGATGTTGAGACAATTGATTTGAGAGTTTCGAAAAAACCGAAATGAACGATTTTCGAAAACTTGTAAACAGGAAAAATAATGTTACCGTTTGAGAAAGCCCTGAAAACTGTTTTGGATTCTGCTCGGTGGCTCGGCAGTGAGCGTGTTGATATTGCCGGCGCGGTAAACCGGATATTAGCTGAGGACGTCACATCAGATACGGATATGCCGCCTTTTAACAAATCGGCTATGGACGGCTACGCCTGTCGTCAAGAGGACCTTGCCAATGAGCTTACGATAATCGAAACGATTCAGGCAGGTGCGTCCCCTCGAATGGCAATCGAGTCGAACCAGTGCGCCAAGATTATGACAGGTGCCGTAGTGCCACAAGGTGCCGATTGCGTCATAATGGTTGAGTTTACCGAAAATCCAACAGCAAATACCATTCGCTTTGTCGGCGAATATACAGTTGACAACATTTGCCTAAAAGGTGAAGATATTAAAGCTGGCAAGGTTGTTCTGCAGAAAGGCAGCCGTATCAGGCCGCAACATATTTCGGTTCTCGCATCGGTTGGCTGTGCACAGCCAGTGGTTTCGAAAAGGCCAAGGGTTGCAGTCTTCGCAACGGGTGATGAATTGGTTCAGCCGGCGTTCAGGCCGGGGCCGTCGCAAATAAGAAACAGCAACAGCTTTCAGCTTGCTGCGCAGGTTGAAAGCGTGGGCGCAGTTGCGAGAAATTATGGCATCGCCAAAGATACGGACAAGGCCATTAACGAAATGTTCAAAAAAGCGGTCGAGGAAAATGATGTGGTTATCGTCTCTGGTGGCGTTTCGGTAGGAGATTTCGACCTTGTGCCGGGAATATTCAAGCAAAACAACATCAACCTTCTGTTCGAAAAGGTCGCCATGAAGCCGGGAAGGCCCACAGTCTTCGGTATATCAGACAAAGTCTATTGCTTTGGATTACCCGGCAATCCAGTATCAACGTTTGTACTGTTCGAACTTTTGGTTAAGCCTTTTCTTTGCAAGCTTATGGGACATGATTACACACCTCCTGCTATTCAGATGCCTCTGGGCGAATCCATCAGGAGAAGGAAGACAGAAAGGCAAAGTTGGATTCCCATTACAATTACAGATACGGGCACGTTGAAACCTGTGGAATATCATGGATCGGCCCACATTAATGCGCTTTGCATCGCGGACGGAGTAATCAGTATTGACGTTGGTGTCGCGGAAATTGAGAAGGGAACGATTGTTCGGGTTAGGTTGATTTGAGCGAAAAAATGAGCGTTGATTATCTTAGAATTTCTGTTACTGACAGATGTAATCTTAGGTGCATTTACTGTAATCCTTTAGGTGATTGTGGATTTATTGAACCCGGGGAGATTTTGCGATTCGAGGAGATCGAACGTATCGTCAGATTATTTGTCGAGTGTGGCATCAGCAAGGTTCGTCTTACCGGTGGAGAGCCGTTAGTTAGAAAAGATATTGTCCAGTTAGTTGACAAGCTCGCAACGATACCAAACATTGATGACCTGTCGCTTACGACTAACGGCGTGCTTCTT
>SDBS01003864.1_pt1 | contig 14696 bp, 17 predicted proteins | sample 2277091 | NCBI WGS metagenome assembly SDBS01 (sample SAMN10404972, study PRJNA504765) | marine sediment metagenome | isolation source: marine sediment core GS10_PC15, 163 cmbsf | place: Arctic Ocean: Southern Knipovich Ridge | collected 2010
GATTATTAGCACTGGCTGGCAACACATATCAATTACTGACTGATCCTGAACATCGGTTGATTTCATTTCAACTGAAAAAACCGTATCAGCTATTATATCTCAATCAAGTGCAGTCAAATCGGAGATGGTAATGGACAAAACGAATCATGTTGAAGAACAAGCTTTTATACAGACAGAAAAGCAAACACAAAAGGCGACTGCTTGTGACACAGGGGGGATAAAAAATATTTGGAGTAACATCTTAGTGTATGTAAGGCGCGGTGTTTTTCAATTAAAGCGTTTAAGCCAGCGAATAGTAAAAGACTGCCAGGAATTTTATTGCACCAAATCCAAGTGCGGGCAACTGACTATTTTAAGTGTGGTTATTGTCGTTGTGCTGTGTGCGGTATTTTTGTTAGTGGTCGGTAGTGTCGGAACTCATAAATTACATAAACAAGCAATAAACCATACCTATGCCATTAATTCATCGAAAGACAGTTCAATCGCAGCCAAAATGCAAGTGGCCGACAGCCAAGCTAAAATGGCGCAGCTGATGCAGAAAAAACTAGATACCATGCAGGCAGAATTATCAAAATCTTTTCTGTCTTCGCAAAAATTAGCTGAACTTGAATCCCAAATACATGCGCTTTCTCAATCGGTTAATGGGATGAAAGCGAGTAGTGATGCGTTAAAAACAGCGGCTTTGAAATCGGAAGTCCTATCACAAGAAACCCAACAAGCAGCAACACAGCAAGTTGAAAAAATGCGAGCACAACTTTCAAAAATAACAAAGGCAATTGTACCACAACACTATTTACCCATTTCAGATTTGCCTTTTCAGGTCGCGGGTATTGATTTTTGGAATGGTAAACCGATGGTAAGTGTTGCTATGAAAGACATGAATGGGGTGACGCATTACCGTTTGATGGGGCAGGGGATGAGCTTTGATTGCAGTGGTGGGAATCGAACCGATTGTAGCAATTGGGCATTAAGCAAGTTACACACGGCACCCAATGAGGCTATTTTTATGAATCAAAAAGGTCAAAAAATAAAGGTGAAGCTTTAAGCATGAAAATCAAAACATACATTACGATTGCTTTATTTTTTGTGGTGATTGGTGAGTTGACAGGTTGTGCCATGCTCCATCCAAACCGTGGGTTAGAGCAAGCTTGTGTCAACTCACCCGCATTATATACCGATTTAACCAAGTCAATGCCTAATCGTCACTATGCTTTGCCAAGTGGGCAAGCGTGTTCAGTGTTTGATGAGGGGAAGTCTCATGCGTAAATGGATGCTTTTACCCTTGTTGGGATTGTGTGTGGCGCATCAGAGTTTTGCTGATGGTGGCAACACAACACATCAAGTGCAAACGGTGATGCGCCACACTCAAATAACCGCTGATGGGGTCAGTTCTCCTATGATGTCATCAACGAAATTTTCCTCAATGTCTGTGCATCGTCAAAAAATCATTGCAGGAATATTTAATCTTAGCGTTGAAGAATACCAACAATATCTTCACTACATGGATGACTCTATGGATGGCTATGAATACCAACACAACACGAATCCCAATTTAATTTTAGCAATGCATACACATGATAAATCCAAGTATCGCCAATACATTAAAAATGCGGTTATCGAAGATCATGATGCGATTGCCAGAATATTAAAAGTCAGTAATGACTATACACGAGTTGCCAAAGAGGTATATCCAAATGAATTACCGATTATGACACCACAGATACGTGCACACATGAATCATGAGTTACAGGCCGGTGATGTTGCGCAATTATATTGTGATATTAATGCGCCCAGTTGCGCAAATTTACTTGGTATTGTGCTACCCAAAGTCATGAAAATCCATGGTGTGACTTTAGATATATTTGCAGTGGGGCAGATTAACAAAATTAATATCGTTTCATTTGCAAAACGTAATGGCATTTCTCCCCAACTGGTTGATTCACACAAAGTTACTTTGAACTATGGTAGCAGTGCATTTCATGCATTGGAACAACAGGCTCATAAAAAATTAACGCTACCATTTTTGTTGGTGAGACGAAACGGTGTGGAGATCCCTGTTAATTTAGGGAGTGTGTCATGAAACAATTGACTTTGATCCTAATATTGAGTTTGATGACTGGCCAGGCATTTTGTGCGCCTAAGGTCATCGCTCAAGTTGGCCCAACCGTAGCAGTATCGCTTTATTTAAAATCTATTGATGAGGGCGTGCATAACACTCAGATTATATTGCCTAAGAATAAAATGGCATCAATGAACTTGGTCGCGAATACAAAAGCATTAACGCCAGGCCCTGTAAAAACAAAAAAAATTCATGCACCACTGTTAGCTCAGCCTATTTATTTAATAGGTGATGATGATTTCTCAAAAAGGTGGCTGAAGAAATACGTTGCAAGATTACAAGCGATCCATGCTGTGGGTTTTATTGTAAATGCTAGGAGCCATCAAACGATAAAGGATTTAGAAAAGCAATTTCACCTTCAGCTTATCCCAATTAACGGTACAGCGATAAGTCATCACTTTGGTTTAAGTCATTACCCTGTGTTGATTAGCCAACATCGAATTGAGCAGTAGAGGTTAACAATGAGAAGAATAAAGAAAATAGCACTATTCGTTTTGATCATAACGATGAGTTTTTGCACTGTGACAGCGCTTGCAAATACAACCCAGGAAAACATTACGCTATCGCGAATCAGCAATATTTTAAATGCCGTGTATCCACTTATTGCTAAAGCTAAAAAAGAGGCTGAGCCCAATACGCGGGTGAAGTTTCAATATAACTGGTTGCAGAAAGATATTCAGGATATTCAAGCGGGGATCGCGCAAAAGATTAATGCTTCTGATGTGGAACCCAGAGTGATCAAACCGCTTAGGATACATTACATTGAGCAGCAAAATAGTCGTGAATAAATGGGGACAACAAGAGAATGAATGCATTTCAAGCAGGCTCAGGATTTTCTCCTTTTTGGGTACATTATTGGTCGCTGATGGTGACGGGGGTGATTATTACCTTGGTGGCAGCTGCTCTTATTGGGTGCCTCATTCACAAACTCAACGAAGGTGCATTTCAAAAAGGGGCGACACTCATTATTTACATTTTGCTCATTGGCATGATTGTCTCGATCATGCTTGGTGTTTTAAAAACCATGTAAGGAGAAAACCGATGCTCACGAGATTAAAGGCGCTATATAACAAAATTACATTCAAAGGATGTGTGATTTATTTCTCGCTGCTAAGTGGTTTGTGCAGTCTGCCTATGAAGGTGTTTGCAGACGCCAATCCTTGGGGTGGCAATTCGGGCGGTGTGGATCCCAGTCAATTGCAAAAAACAATTTCAGGAGATACCCGGGGTACCTTAAAAACAGTATCCATTGTGGTGGGCACCTTCTTGTTACTCGGTGGTGTAACGGTTTTATATAAAGTCTTAAACCGTGATGCGGATGAACGTAGAGAACATGGTAATAGTGTGATTACGCTGTTGATTGCCGGTCTTTGTGCAGTGGTTGGTGTTGTGTTGTTAGGCATTGCCTGGAAAGGCTTATCCTATATGCCGAGCTAAGGGAGTACGAACGATGCGTGATCATGAAATTGATTTATTAGCTAACCGACTCAATTATGATGCCGTGGTTTTTAAAGGATGCACGATGAATGAATTACTGGTAATCAGCGGATTTTGCCTAGGGGTTTGCTGCGTGATCCTTGCCATTTTATTACAATTTTTGTTGGATAATTTTTTATATGGCATTGCACTTGGTTTTGTAACCGGTGGTGGAATTACTTATTTCGCGTGCAGTCTTTTTGAAAAAATGCGACGCGGCCAAGAAAAAGGCTATTTACAGCAATTCATAAAACGAAAATTAGAAAAAAAAGGATTGTTACCGAAATCAGACGTGATTCGTCGAAGCGGTGTATGGATGATTGGGAGAAAAATACAGTGACCCCTTTTAAACAAGCTTTAGGCAATGCCAAATTAACCATATTGAGTTTGCTTATCGCCTTTATTATGTCTATGGGGCTTAATTTTTACTTAGGATTTTGTCTTTATAAGGTGCCCAGTCAGCAATCGCTGTATGTGCCGCCAAATATTCCTTTGAGTGGTCTCACACTAAAAGCAGGAAAAACCTCTAATTCACAAGTATATGCTTTTGCTTACTATATTTGGCAATCGTTACAAACTTGGCCGGTCAATGGTTTTAAAGATTATAAGGATAACATTGATAAATTCAGTCCGTATATTACACCAGGGTTTAAAAACGTATTAGAAAACCAAGGCAAACAACTTTATAACAAAGGGTTTTTATATGGGCATCAGCAAGCCACGTTTGGTGCGAATGGTTCTTTATATAACCCCAAAAACGTGCGTTATGTTGGTCACAGTACGTGGCTAGTGCATTTGGATATGCGCACAATTAATCGTGTTATGCCACCTAATGGATCATCGGCATTTGAAGGCTCCCATGTGGTTCGTGATGCTGAAACCAGTTTTGTGTTTAGAGTAGTACGCTATGACTACGCACCTGATCAAAACCATTGGCATTTAGCGATAGCTGGTTTTGCAGTCGAACCGAAAGTCGTCAAGATTTATAAATAGGGGACAGTAATGCGAAAGAAATTAATATTATTCATGCTGCTTGGCATAGGTAGTTTGCTTTTTCAAAATGTGGCTTTAGCGACTGAATCGCAATCTGTTGAGGCTTATCGTGTTTGGCAGCATCAACCCTTATCTATTAATTTGCCTGTTGGAAAGCCAAGAACCTTACAGTTTCCGAATGCTGTTCAATTTGGTGTGCCGCCTACTTTAGCATCACAGCTTAGCGTTAATAATAATGCGGGCGAGTTGCAACTAACCGCTTTAAAGCCCTTTATAAATCAGCGCGTCGAAGTGAAAGATAACACGACGGGTAATCAAATTTTATTAGACCTTTCAGCGGGCCTTGGGCGGTCTGATTTGACTTTGGCAATTTTGTATAAAAAGCCGAATAACGATTACAGTGATAGTTCGGGTTGGTTAAAGGAGCCTTACACTTTACGAGGTGAAATGGCTTTTGTGACGTTAACACGATTTGCAGAACAGCAATTGTATTCGCCAAAACGCCTATTAAAAAATCCTTATAATGTCCATTTGATCAACAGTTATATAGATCGACGTGGCCATGTGCCTAAAAACGACTGGTTCTATGGTCTCTTTCTCGATAATTCAACTGTTAATATTCCTTGGGCTGAATGGTTTGGTGGGCAAGAGTATGTCACTGCGGTATTGGTGCGCAATCAACTCTCTACACCCATCGATTTGACACGCAACATCGCTAATATTTGTGGCCGTGAAAGCGGGATCTGGAAATCAGTGACATTCTTTCCCGCTTGGCACTTGAGTAGCGCAGGCAATTTACATGATACGGCCGTTGCTTTTTTAGTGTCAGACGTGCCGTTTGATCAAGCCGTTAAAGCGTGTGAGGACGAGTGATGGATAAACCAAGGAAAAATAATTTAGCACGATTCATTAAAACTCCAGTAGGACTATTAATTACGCTCTTTCTAGGGCTTCTGCTCTCCTTTGTGATAGTGATTAAATTAATGAGCGGATCAGATGTGTCTCAATCTGCTAAAAAAATGCAAACACAAAAGGAAGAGGCGGTACAGGGTAATGTGCGTTACACCACACAAGAAACTCTGAACACCTTAACTGGTGAAGCAGATAATCTAACGAAAAGTGTGGGCGATCTTAAAATGCAATTTAAACAAGTTAAATCTGATAGCGTGAAGGCGCGCCTTGCCAATGCGGTACGCGTTGAAAAAGAAATTAAAGCGTTGCAACAAGAAAATAGTTCACTAAAAAATACCGTGGTACAAGCGATTTCTCAAATAAAGTCACAGAAAAAATCAGCCCAAAATAACACTAACAATAGTGATGACTACAACATTGGTGATGGTCAAACATTAATACCAAAAACTAAATCGGACTTTGTTTGGATTCAGGATAATAATGCCTTATCGCAAAATATGACTGGAAAAATAACATCGGGTCATTTTGATGTGGAGGCCGTATCCACGAATGATACCGGTGATTTATTACATCCAAGCACTGATCGTAGTCAAAGACATATAACACAAAGCTCATACGCAAACTCTCCATCAAAATCCCACATCATTCCGATGTATACCATTCCGGAAAATTCTTGGCTAACTGGTGTGATTGCAGAACAACCTTTGATTGGCATCGTGCCGGTTAATGGTGAAGTTATTAACCCAAGAACTTTATCGTTTGCTGTACAAGCGAAAAATTTAGCAGCTAACAATTGGCGTTTGCCTGAAGTGCTCAAAGGTATTCAGGGTGATGCTGTTTGCCAAGGTTTTTTTGCGATTAAACGGCCTGCGGTGACCTGTAATGTCACGAGTCTCACCTTTATTTTTCAAGATGGTCGCATTGATACGGTCAATGTACCGCGCGATGCCAAACTTGGTGTTGTCACTGATTTATATGGTAATCCACAAATCAGCGGCAGGCTTCATTCTAATTTGGGTTACTTCTTGACAGGTACAACCTTATTTGCGGGTGCTAAAGGTTATGGTAACGCTTTGTCTGCAGCACAAGTGCAAACGCAAACAGGCAGTGGATTAGTCCCTAATATTGCAACCATCATCGGTAGTGCCAATACCTATGCTGAAGGGCAGGGGTTAAGCGCCGCCGCTCAAGCCGCACAAGAGTGGTGGGTGCAACGTATGAAATCCACTTTTGATTATGTGGAAGTGCCTAATTGGAACCCTAAAACCCATCAATTACTGCAATTGAACGTGAAAATTACTCACCCAATTGCGCTGGATTACAACACGAAAGCGAGAAAGGTGATTTATGAACATCAAATTCATGCGTCTTATAACAATAGCCTTGATTAACGTTGGCGTGCTTGCCTTAGGTGGTTGCACCAGTGGAATTGTTAATCCCGTGTCAGGTAGTCCCACTGTGGCTGATGCTTATCATGCTGCTATGCATGGTCAAACTACATTTACTCGCCGCAGACAGGCTTATTATCAGCAAGATAGGTTGATGCAAAAACGTGGCATACAGTTACCCGTATTGCCACAGCCAGTGCATGCGAATCAACACACACTTGAGACTACACTCAATGCCCAGTTTCCCACACTACCGAATCCAAAAAGTGTGATGTACGTGTTTGGACATTATGCAGGTGATGGTGAGATTCCCGTAGCAGGGCATTTTGTACCGTTTTCTTTATATACACGCACCTATTACGCGCTGCCAAATGAGGTATTAACGCCTTATAACGATGGTCAATTTAACCCGACAAAGAGAGGTGTGTAATGGGTATAAAGGCTTTGTTTAAAAACTTATTTGATTTTAGTGAGTTTGAAAGTGCAGCGAATGAGGCAGCAAGTTACGTGTTGCCAGAGAGTATTTCACAAAAATTTACATGGGAGTCTTATAATCCGGAGAGCGGTTTTTTTGAAATGAACAATGGTCGTTCTGTTGCTGCAATTTATGAATTAACACCTATCCCCACTGAAGGACAGCCAGAGAGTTATTTAGTGGAAGTACGCCATGGTTTTGAAGGCTTATTTCGTGATGTGTTTGAGCCTTATTACGATCATGAATCGCCATGGATTATTCAGGTCTACGTTGGCGATGATTATACCTTGAATCAATTTTATCGAGATTTCTGCGATTACATTAAACCGGAGATTAGCGCCACCCAATACACACAAGTCTATTCAAAATTCATGAAATCGCATTTTGATTATATTTCACAACCCGGCGGGCTTTTTAAGGATCCATTATCCAATAATCGGTTTCAAGGACGGCTGCGTCGAGTGCGCTTAGTGGTATATCGCCATTTAACCAGTAAATCAAAATTGTCTAGAAGAGCAACACCTGAAAGCGATTTGCGTGCAGCTTGCACGGCATTAGAAAGTACCCTAGAAGAGTTGAACATTATATTCAGTGCTTATGATGAAAAAGATTTTTATCAGTGGATGAAAAAATGGTTGAGCCCAAAACCAACTGGATTTAAAAACACCGATGATTATTTAGATCAAGTGTCATTCCCCGAGAAAGATGAAAATAAACCCATAGGATTTGATTTAACACAATCTGTTTTTGATACAACACCACGCTCAGACGATAACGAAGGGGTTTGGTATTTTGATAAGCTGCCTCATAAATATATTCCCATCGTTGGTTTTTCACGACTGCCTGATGAAGGCCATTTAACTGCAGAACGTAGAATGACGAAAAGCAACGACCCATCGAATATTAAATATTACGCACCTTTCGATCGCTTTCCTGAAGGCGCGACATTTATGATGACCGTGGTGATCCAGTCGCAAGAGTATCGTTCTAAACAATTAGAGCGCATCGAAAAAAAAGCCAAAAAAAGTTTGGATACCAATGCGCAACTTGCTCAAGATGAAGCCGAAGTAGCAAAGGTCATGATTGCTGAGAAAAATTATCTTTATCCTACGGCCATGGGTGTTTTTATAAAGGGTAATGATTTAGAAGCGCTTTATATTATAGAAGAAAAATTACTCGCGCTGTTAAAAATACAAGGCTTTCATCCTATTACGAATGATAAAGACTTAGTAAAGCTAGATAGTTATATTCGATTTTTGCCGATGAATTATAACTTCAGTTATGACAAGCGAGAATTGATTCGCTCGCGATTGTGTTCCATTAAACAAATCGCTTCTATGTTTCCAGCTTATGGTCGCTCCCGCGGAACAGGGCATCCATGTTTTAGTGGCTTTAATCGTTTAGTTGAACCCTTTAGCATCGATCCATTTTCTGATTACGTCAATAACGCCCATGGCTTGCTTTTGGGAACAACAGGCTCTGGTAAATCGAGTCAGGCATCGGGTTTTTTAATGCAAACGATGGCCGTTCACAGGCCGCGCATGGTGATTGTGGATGCAGGTGCTTCCTTTCGATACACAGTAGCACTTTGGGAGCATTTAGGTATCCGTGTCAATAAAATTGAAATCAAAATGGAGCAACCGGAATACACCTTAAATCCTTTTGCGGATACCAAAAAAATGTTAAGCCAAGTCGAAGCGCTTGAATCAATCAAGAAAACGCTATCGAATTACGATGAATCGCTTGAAAAACGACTTAAAGCACAATCTAAAAAAGCAACTGATGATGAGAAGAAAAGTAAGGCCGAAGACAATCGTGATTATCTAATGGAATTTGTGACCGCTGCCACGTTGATGATCACTGGTGGTGAACAAAAAGAAATTGAAAACCTAAATCGGCAAGATCGTTATTTGATATTAGAGGCGATTAAGATCGCTGCTCGCAACGCCATTGAGCGTGGTTTTGATGAAATGATTCCAGAGGACTTAGCCGATACGCTCGAATTACAGGCTAAAACATATGCCGATAGTGACGTGCAATCGGATCAGACTAAAGCTATACGCTTAAGTGGTATGGCCGATGGACTGCGTGCATTTATTTATTTGCCACTGAATGCTATGTATTTCAATCGTCGTGGCAAACCGCTACCTGAAGCTGATGTCACTTGGTTTGAAATGGGACTTTTTAAGGACGATCGTGAAGAAAATGAAGCCCCGCGCGCACTTGCTTTTATTACCATGATGAATAACACCATGACGCTCGCTGAAAAATATAAAAATAGTGGGAGATTCACCCTCTTTTTTGGCGACGAAATTCACATTGTCACAAACAAACCCATTACGGCTGCAAGCTTTGTACAGTGCACCAAAATGAGTCGGAAAGTGGGCTTGTGGATTTGGGCAGCTACGCAAAATGTCGCTGATTTTCCTGATCATGCTAAAAAAGCCGTGTCGATGATGGAATATTTAATTTGTCTTTGGAGTGATAAGAAGGAACGTTCAAAGATTGCCGAGTTTCACGAACTTACGCCTGAGCAAAGCAATATGATTCATTCGCTGCGAAAGGAAAAACGCAAGTACGTTGAAGGTTTGATGATTTCTAATAACGCCTCATATTTATATCGGAATGTGCCGCCACGAGAAGTGTTGGCACTAGCGATGACCGATCCTGATGAAAATACCGAACGCGATAAGCTAATGAAAACCTTTGATTGTGATGGTGTGGAAGCTTCACTATTAATGGCACAAAAATTAAAAGGAGATCCATTTGATTTAGCGATGATTCGGGAGTTGTGGAATGAGTAAATTTATTTTTATCAGTCTATTTTTGTTGGCTTCACAAGCTGCATTTGCTGATACATTAACCGTGGATGTGTTTACAACGAGTCAGTTGTCCCTGACACATTCAGTCACACTAAATCCGTTGCCGAATAATGCGATGGTTCATATTTTTAAGTTAGATCTCTTAACTAAACTGCAACGAGGGCTTAACCAATCAGTGAAATCGGCTTTTGCAGGAAATGATAAAAATGCTGCGATAAAAACCGAAAAAGCATGGGTTAACACACATCGATCAGCATACCTCAACTTTTCAACTGCAATACAACAACTCTATCAAGATCATATCCAAGAAATCCCAGCGATTGTATTCAATCACTGTTATATCGTATTGGGCACAATGGATCTAAATCGTGCTTACCAATTATATCTGAATGAAGTAGGCGGCGGTCATGAATAAATTCAGTGGTAAAAGAATATTGCTTTCTCTTTTTATCTCCGTGTTGGTTGGTTGTTTTGTAGTAACCGCGCAGGCGGAATCAGTTAACTTTCTAACTATATCCAAAGATGTCATTGAAGCTACCGCTGATAACCCATTTGGTAATTTTGTCAATTATCGCGTTGAAGGTATGTGTTTTTGGTTGGACTGGAGTTCTGTTGGTCCTTATGTGAAGACAACACTTAAAGTAAATGAGTTTTTACCTGATGCGGTGATGACTGTTTATAACGGATATGGCCAAGATCCTTGGACGTTTGCGAAAATTTTTGTTGACCCTGTCACGCACAAACTTGGGGATACTCAAGAAGAAACTATTAACGGCTATAAAACAAGTTATGGTACATCGAGTGCGGGCGGTAACAATGATATGTCTGAAAAATATAAAGAGGTTGATATCAGTGGTGATCCAGCCTTACTTGCCTTTTTCAGTTTGTTGCCATTGCCACTGATGCAATCGCAAGCCGTTAGCGTCAAAACTTATTACTCATCATTAGCGTATGCGTATTTATGGCGTAATCCAGCGTTGGATGACACCTTACATCCTGAAGCTTGGTTGCCTGGTGTTCGCGTTGTTGGGGGTCTTATCGATCAGTGGGGTCCTATTTTCCCGCGTATGGGTTATATCGATCAACCGGGTGATTATAAAGCGGCAAGCGTGCTGGCACTTCGTGCCGCTGATATTGCAACACATCGTGCTCAATCCCATGTTTATATTCCGCTGGCTTCTGGCAGTTGTGGACATGAGTGTCATGTTTGGCCCAGTCATGAAAACGATTTTACTAACGTGAAATACCAAGAAATTTATCCAATAAGTTATATCAAAGCCAAAAAAAACTTTGGCGTCAATGGGTTATTCAGTGGCATTGGCCCTTATGGGCAAGATCAATATGCCCAATCAAAAGGTAATTATGTTTTTGTGATGTGGCGACATTATGAAGGTTGCATTCAAAGCAGCGGACAATTTTTAGGGAGTACGTAAAACATGTTCAATCGATCCAATAAAATTAATTTAGGCGTCTTAATATTGCTAAGTGGTTTGGTGCTCTCTCCAGCTTACGCCGATGTCTCCGTGTCACAAGGTAGCTTAGTTCCAGGGGATACCAATGGTTTGTATTATCAAATAGGGGGTGGTGATGTAACTCCGTTGCCTTATGCGCCGGACAGTTCTGATATTTATTTGAATGTGAATGGTAATGCAGGGCTCGGTTATAACTGTGGCGTTTTTAACCCCGAGGCGAGTATCGTGAATTCGTTGAATAACATGGATGCTTCCTTTGAGAAGATGATCACACATGTGATCTCAAACGCCGAAGGGGCATTAATGGAATTACCCGCTTATAAACTGGCACAAGCCATGCCCGATTTATACAAGCTGATCCAAGACGGCATTGGCAATGGGCAGTTTGATTTTAATGTTTCGACTAAGAGCTGTCAGCAAATGGTGTCTGAAGTGGGTTCCGGAAAAAATCCTTATAACGATTGGTTACAAGCATCCCTGGGTGATGATTGGAAATACCATATGTCACTTGCGGATTCCCAGGCTGCAGCGAGTGGCATGCTAGGTTCTTCGTCACAAGATATTAATGCCGCCAAAAAACAAGTCGATCAAGATAATGGAAAAAGTGGGGTGCAATGGGTCAGGGGGATTAAGAAAAACGGCGAAAAATATGCAGGTGGTCAAGGGCAACCAACAATTTATCTCACCTACGACATAGCGGTTGCCGGTTATAACGTGTTAATTGCTGGTAATCGTTCTTATGATGATACCAACGCACCGAGCAAAACCACGAGCAATGCTAGACTTGTCGATGCCTTTCCTAATCCTAAGGTGGCTGGCCAGTGGGTCGCAAAAGTTGTCGGAGAACAAGAGATCACAACCTTTGCCAATGGGCAAAAACAAAGTATCCCAGGTATTGGATTATTGGGTGATGTTCAGACTGAAGCGGCAACGATTAAGAAAAATATCGTTGATTTAGTCGATGGTAGTCAAACGATAAGTTTGGATCGATTAAAGGCCATTTCGCCGCCGAAAGTCATGTTAAACAGTGCCGTCATTCAAATGCTGCGAAAACAGACTAATCCACTCATGCAGGCCATTTATGTGAATAAAATCGCGCAGGAAGTTGCGGTGGCACGCGCGATTGATAAAGCGAAACTGGGGTTGCAATTACTCGAAGTCGGCAGTCAAGTTCCAAGTATTTATGCCAATAATGCCGCTCAAAAAGGCACTAAAGCCGATGAAGATCGGATGCGCCAATGGATTAGTGAACTTAGAAATAATCCCAAAGACAATGAAGAATTTGTGGGTAGTACGATTGCAATACTGATGGGTGCTATCAACACACAAGAGGTTGCAAGTAGTGCAATCCGTCCTTCTGAAAATACGCCGCCAACAATGCAAAATGGCGCGATTAAAACAGGACAATAGCAATGGGCGTTCAAGGTTATTTATCACTGTATACCCTCTTGCTGGGTTGGCAAGAATACGATGCGCTCTGGCATATCATGGCAAGTTTGGGTTTTTTAGCCTTACCGTTTGCTTTTATTGCCTATAAAACGTTTAAAGATCCTTTTTTATCGATGGGTGCGAAGGATGCTGGTGTCATTGGTGGTAGACGCTTTATCTATCATCTAATTGCAGGCCTTTTAGTATTGTTCTTTGCAGGGGTACCAACAGTTCATTTAGATCCAACTGTTTTACACTTTAAACCAAAATGCGAAACCACCCAACAAACGGCAACACCTGGACATACGGGTACCACCTACGACAATTTATTACCTGTACCACAGAATATACGTGTACCTTTATTTTGGTACGTTGTTTTATCTTGGTCGAATGGAATTACTGATGAAGCCATGGATACCTTAAGTTGTCCAACGGTTAATTTACGTGCGCTACAAAGTGAATTGAATCTTACGACAATCCAAAGTGCAACACTAAAAGCCGAAACAAAACGCTTTTATAATGCATGTTACTTGCCAGCATACAATAAATACGTACAAGACAATGATAACCAAACTCAGCAGCAAGCGATAAAAAAATCCTTAGATAAATATGGCCAATCAGATGTTGCGTGGATGGGCAGTGAAACCTTTCAATCGGTGTCTGGATTTTACAATACACTTTATGCCACCTCACCAGTTGAAGGATTTCCCTATAATGCAAGCCAACCTCAAGATCAAATCGAAGGGCAGGTAAGCACACCGAAATGGGGTGAGCCTTCCTGCTTAGATTGGTGGCAAAATTCCAATCATGGTTTACGTGTTAAATTATTTAATCAATTTAGTCGGACCTTTAAAAAGAAGTTATCTAAACTTGATTATACAAGTGCGAATCGTGGGATTGTACAAGATGCAGCAATTCGCGCTATTTTAGAAAAAAGTACCGGCGGTAATTTCATTAACCCTGGGTATGCTACTGAAGAAAACTATAAAGGCGGTATTGATAACTTTTTAGCGAAGTGGGGCGCTAAAGGCTATACCGATGTTTTGGCGGTCGAAGAGTATCCTAAAATCCACATTATTGAGAATGCCTTACCGATTATTCAAGCGGTCTTATTAGCCGCCGTCATTATGTTATTAGCAATTGCGCTTCCGATGTCAGGTTATTCTTTTGGTTTTTGTATCACGGCTGCTGTCTTCCTATTTAGTATCATTTTTTGCGGTTTTTTATGGCATTGGGTGACATGGTTCGATCAATTCCTGTTGCGTGCACTATATGGTGTAGGTGGCACAGATGCACACAGCAGCGTGTGGCGATTAGTTTTTAATATGACTGAATCAGCAGTAAGTCCAGAGAAAGTGTTAGTCGATTTAACTATCTCTATTTTTTACGTCTTTATTCCGTTTGTATGGTTGGCTGTAGCCGGTTGGGCTGGTGCGCAACTGGGGCAAGCCTTTTTTGGATTTGTTGAAAGTGGTGGGCATGGATCGAATGTCGGAAAAGGCGTTTCTTCAGGAGCCAAATCTGCTGCTAAAACACCATTTAAGGGCGGTAAAGCACTAATAAAACATTGGCGATCAAGCAAAGGGGGGAAATAAAATGTCAGTATTAACT
>SDBS01003865.1_pt1 | contig 14696 bp, 15 predicted proteins | sample 2277091 | NCBI WGS metagenome assembly SDBS01 (sample SAMN10404972, study PRJNA504765) | marine sediment metagenome | isolation source: marine sediment core GS10_PC15, 163 cmbsf | place: Arctic Ocean: Southern Knipovich Ridge | collected 2010
GCTCGGAGGGATTGATGTTGAAGTTGGTAAATACATGAATGATGAATGCGGTGGAATCCAATGGGAGTATTTTCAAAACACATACCATATGGATGGTTTCACAGCATTATGCTATGTACGCATGCGAAAAGCTACCAGTGACTTTGATAGACTGCGTCGCCAGCAAGAAGTTATGGAAGCGCTATTCAGGAAAGTACTCTCGTTGGATGGTCTTGCCAAGGTTCCGCAGCTTTATGGTGAATTTAATCAACATTATGAGGGCAATGTCGGGGTCGGGGACATCCTTCCTTTGATCCCATTAGGCGCCGACCTTGCATCTGGCAAAGCGACCGTCGAGAGAACCAGCATAGACCGCAGTTTGATCATGCCATGGAGAGTTCCCGCGACTGGCGCCGCCGTCCTCCTACCAGATAGAGAAGCGATTCAGGAGCTGTTTCGATCACTATTTGAAACTTAGACCCACCCCTGTATTCTCCCAGGTGAATTACAATCCGCTGACAAATATCATTAAAGTACTGGGAATAATGTACCATCTGAATACGGACTAAGGTACTCTCGGTTTGAGGTCAATTCAAGCCTTAAGATGATGCAGTTCGGGTTAGTGGTCACTATCGCAGCAGCGATAGCAATATTGGTTAGGGAAGGTATGTATGGATATGGAAAAGGTTCTCATTGCTGAGGACGACCCCAATTTTAGAGATGCCTTGGAAACAATGGTTAGCGCGTGGGGCTATACGGTTGTAAGTGTGAGTCATGGGATGGATGCCTGGAAACTTTTACAGGAGGATGATGCACCTAAACTAACAATTCTAGATTGGATTATGCCTGGGATGGATGGTGTTGAGATCTGCCGGCGTCTTCGTTCTCGCCAGAAAGATCCCTACACCTACGTCATCCTTCTCACCATTCAGGATCAAGTTGAACATCTTACCGAGGGTTTTTCCGCAGGCGCAGATGATTTTTTGACAAAGCCTGTGATGCCCACCGAACTCCAGGCTCGTCTCCTGGCGGGTAGGAGAATCCTTGATATGCAGAACGAACTGATCTCTACACGAGAAGCCCTGCGTCAACAAGCCACACGAGATCCGCTTACACTACTGTGGAATCGAGCTGGGATTATTGATTTTCTCCATCGCGAAGTTGGTAGAGCATCCCGAAGTCGAGAACCATTGACGGTTATCATGATGGATGTTGACAATTTTAAACTAACCAATGATACATATGGCCATTTAGCTGGGGATGCAATCCTTGTTGAGGTCAGCCGGCGGATCGAAGATTCACTCCGATCATATGACGCAATCGGTCGGTTCGGTGGCGATGAGTTTTTAATTGTCCTTCCGAATTGTGACACTGAGTCAGGGCTAAGTCTAGCGGAGAGAATCCGGAGAAAGGTTACTGGACCTAGTATGGTAATGCCAGACGAGTCGTTCTCGACCAATGTAAGCATGGGGGTGGCGACAACCTCGAAGGGCACCGGATTGAGTGTGAATGGCCTCATCGGTGCAGCTGATGCAGCTCTATTGCGTGCAAAGAAGCTGGGAAGAGATAGGGCAGAACTTTATACACCTCTTTTGAAGGTTCAAACGTTGTAAAGATAATCGATCACACAAGTCCAAAGTCACTGCTCCCCTAAAAAAACCATTCACATCATACTTGAAATCGGTTATTAAGAGATCGAAAAAAGTTGCCTTTGAATCGAACCATCTTCATTATTCGACTTTTAAGAGAATTAAGAAGAGTCTCCCAGGAAGGAAATTCGTTCCAACAAATGATATTGTTGAAAAGCTTCGTATGTTCAAAAACAAGAAGGAGATAGACAAGATAATAAAAGCTGCTAAGATTGTTGACCTAGCTTTCTCAAAAATCCGAAAATCGATAAAGGTTGGGGTGAGAGAGATTGATATTGCATCTGAACTTGAATATATACTTAGAATCAACGGTTCCGAAGGACATCCCTTCCCTACGATTGCACTAACCTCATCGAACTCCTCTCTTCCACATGGACAGCCCGGGATGAGAAAAGTCAGAAGGGGAGACTTGTTCCTTCTTGATTACGGTGCAACATATAAAGGTTATGTTTCTGATATTACACGAACAGTTGTGGTTGGGAAACCTACCCAGAAACAGAAAAAAATCTACAATGTTGTCCTTAGAGCCCAAATGGCTGCCATTGATTCCGTTAAGATGGATATTAAACTAAAAGATGTAGATAAGGCTGCAAGAGATATTATCTCAGAAGCAGGTTATGGAGATAACTTTGGTCATGGTCTTGGTCACGGAATCGGACTTGAGGTTCATGAATCTCCGGGGGTCTCATATAGAAGCAAGGAAAAAGTGAAGAATGGAATGGTCTTTACCGTGGAACCGGGAATCTATATTCCCAAATGGGGTGGTGTAAGGATAGAAGATGATATTGCAATCTATGATAATAAAGTTAGGATACTCACGAAATCCCCGAAAACAAAATTAATTGAAGTTTAGCTCTTATGGCAACTACATCGGACATAAAAAAAGGGATAAACATCCGTTACAAGAATGGGATCTATACGATAATCGATTTCCTTCATGTTAAACCTGGTAAAGGTGGTGCATTTGTAAGAATTAAGCTCAAAAACGCAGAAACCGGGCAGGTACTCGACGACACAATAAGGGGAGGTGCAGCAATTGATATTGTCAGGATCGAGAGACGACCCTATCAATACCTGTATAGTGAAGGTGAAAATTTTCATTTTATGGATAAGAACACCTATGAGCAGGTTTCCCTTCACAGCAATTTATTATCTGATGTTGTGAAGTACCTGAAGGAAGGCACTGACATAACCTGTCTTTTTGCAGACGAAAAACCAGTAGGAGTAGAACCCCCTCTTTTTGTAGAACTCACGGTTACTGAGACAGAACCCGGTCACAAGGGTAATACTGTTTCATCAGGGACAAAACCTGCTATAACAGAGACAGGGCTAAAGGTAAATGTTCCGGTCTTCATAAATGTGGGTGACATGATAAAAATCGACACTCGAACAGGCGAGTACATCGAAAGAGTGTAGGACCCCCATTCCCTGAGTCCCCATCTGAAGTTCAGATTTCAAAATCCGAATTTCAAATAAAAAACAGTGGAATTTTCTTATTGACAGAGAATCTAAACAGGCATATAATTTTTATTAGGATAAAAATGAACATACTAAAAGTCAGAGTTTTTATTCTGTCCCTTTTCATTTTAATCTTTGGTCTTTCATCATCTTATCCCTCCGAGCCACCTAATCTACATTTAATCACTACTTTAATTGGCGAGGAAAACGGTCTAAGATTGAGACATGCGATAGCGCCAGCTGGTGATGTGAATGGTGATGGCTATGATGATATTGCAGTTGGTGGAAGGGACAGCAATACAGGACAAAGCAAGGTCTACATTTACTGTGGTGGTTATCTTATGGACACTGAACCGAACATAGTGTTAAGTTGGGATGAAAGCGGCGAATCACAAGAAGATGGATTTGGTTCTTCCTTGACATCCGGTGATGTCAACGGAGATGGTTTTTCTGACATAATTGTTGGTGCTCCTTATGCAGACATTGATGAAATCCCTCAAGTGGGAAAAGTAGGTATCTACTTTGGAAGTGAAAATATGGATAGTCTTCCAGATATAATATTATCCCCTTTATATCTTGATTATTATGCAATGTTTGGTTCGAGTGTTTCAAGCGGTGGAGACATAAACAACGATGGTTACGATGATATAGTAGTGGGTGCACCTTTGCTTCCTTGTCAAGATTTTGGTTACATTTATCTCTTTCTCGGTGGAAGAAATATGGATACAATTGCAGATCTTATTATTGAAAAAGAGGGTGGTTTTCATAATCAGGTCAATATCACAGGTGATGTAAATGGTGATGGTTACGATGATTTCATAGTAGGTTGGGACACTTATTATCCCACTTATTCTACAGGAGTAGATCTATATTTTGGAGATAGTATCACAGATTCACTCTCTAAACTTCGACTTACTGGAGATGTTAATAGTGTTCACTTTGGGAAAATAGGTCGTGGTAAAGGTGATATCAATGGGGATGGTTTTTATGACATAATCATAAGTGATTGGGGAGATAGTACTGGTGGTGTAGAAGGAGCTGGACGTGTTTTTGTATATTTGGGGGGTAACAAAGTGGATAATGTTCCTGATATCTCCTTGAGCAGAGGTTTGTATAAGGATGCTTTTGGTACACATTTATGCATGGCAGGCGATATTAACAGGGATGGGTATGATGATATTCTTGTATCAGCCCCTCGTTACTACCCTGAATTGAATGAGGTACTTCTCTATTTCGGTTGTTCGCCAATGGACACCATTTTGGATGGAGCAATAATTGAAGAGAACGTTAACGATGATCTTGGAGCTTGCGCTTACGCAGGATATGTGAATAACGACTTTTATTCAGCCTTTATTATTTCAGCACCTCAGTACAAAGATTCTAATAATGTTGTTGTATGTAAGGTCTATATATACTCTCTTGGGGATGAGGAGATTCATATTCCACGTTGTAAAGTTTCCGCTTTTCCTAACCCCTTCAGCACTTTGACCACAATAGAGTATCACATTGCATCCACACTTGGTCGTGAAGCACAAGTATCTCTTAAAATCTACAATGTTGCAGGTCAGATTGTCAAGACACTTGTTGATGAGAAGAAAACTCCTGACTCCTATTATCTCTATTGGAATGGAAGGGATAATGGAGGGAACAGTATGGCAAATGGAGTTTACTTCTGTCGAATAATCGCGAAAGGAAGTGTTTCCTCCGATTGTGCTACCTCAAAACTTCTGCTTTTAAAATAAATGAGTTTAGGTATCGAATCTCATTCTAGAGGACCTATAGCTTTCTCTACCTCATCAAGGAATTCACCTGATTTCACAACTGCAGTAAGTTTATTTATGTCATCATAAATCGGTCTATCCTCTTCCAGATGTTTTACATATTTCCTCACAATATCATGTGTTATCCGGGAAGCTTCTCCAGGTTTTATCGGCTTTCTGAAATCAATAGCCTGGGCACCTGCCATTAGCTCAATTGCTAGTACAGAATTTGCATTCTCTATAATCTGCCGTGTCTTTATTGCAGTTGTCATACCCATACTGACAAAATCCTCCTGGTCGGCTGCTGCAGGGATTGAACCGGTTGCGGCTGGATGACTTAATATCCTGTTCTCGCAGCAGAGAGATCCTGCTGTGTACTGGGACAACATGAGTCCAGAGAACATTCCGGCTCCCTTTGTGAGGAATGCAGGTAATCCCATGCTGAGGTTTGGATTCATTAATCTGTTCAATCTCCTCTCTGAAAGTACACATACAGTAGTAACCGCTATCCCAAGCAGTTCTAGTCCAAATGCAAGTGGAGTCCCCTGGAAATTGGCTCCGGTTAAACAGACACCCCCGTCATCCTCAAAGAACAACGGGTTGTCACCCACACCATTAAGCTCTATTAGAAACATCTCTTTTGCAAATTTGAATGCATCCTTTGCTGCACCAACAACCTGCGGTGTGCTCCTTAAACTGTAAGCATCCTGAATCTTTTTACCTTTCTGTTTAAGCAGTTCACTCCCTTCTGCAAGTCTTCTAATATTTTTTGCTGAATCAATCGCACCTGGATAACCCCTTGCCTTATGAATTCTTTCATCGTAAGCAATCATATTTGCATTCAGTACTTCAAGGGTCAACGCAGCAGCAATCTCTGATGTCTTCAGCCACCTCTCCGCATCATAAATCTGTAAAGAACCCATTCCTGTTATAACATTTGAACCATTTATCGTTGCCAATCCATCCCTTGCCTTGAATGTTACAGTAGGAATATCAGCCTTATCCATCGCATCTTTTCCACTCATTCTTTTCCCATTATAGAATGCCTCTCCCTCACCTAGAAGGACAAGTGCCATCTGCGCCATTGGTGAAAGGTCCCCCGAAGCACCTACTGAACCCTTCTGACACATCACTGGTGTAACACCTCTGTTTAATATCTCTTTTAACGTTTCCACGATAACAGGTCTACAGCCTGAATGTCCATGAAGCAAGACGTTTATTCTACTGAGGATCGATGCACGAACATCAGCTGCAGCTACAGGTTCTCCACACCCAGCAGCATGGCTGTATACGAGATACTTCTGATAGTTCTTTGTCTGTTCGGGTGTAAGAATCACATCGGCTAACTCTCCAATACCAGTTGTTACACCGTACATTATAGCCTTCTCTTTGATTTTTCGCTCAACTATTTCACGGCATTTCTGTACCCTCTTTAGTGCTTTCTCAGGAATCTCTATCTTTTCATCAAACCTTGCCACCTTCACAACATCCTCTATCGTCATACTCTTTCCTTCAATCTTTAACGCCATATTAGTACCTCCTGTCTATAGTATTCATTATATATGTTTCAAAACTTTTAATTCTAATCACAATTGTGCATCTCTTATATCAAATTCTCCTTGATTTGTCAATAGCGTTTTATTATAATATCTGCATTTCTTTCTCAGGCTAAAGAGACCGTGTCAAGGTACCGCTTTTAGGTAGGCGTAGGTTTCCTCCTACGCTAAAGCTTCGGAGGACAAGTCAGTCTGCGAACCTAATCCCTTATTACTCAATAAATTACGCAACCTAAAGGTTGCGGCTACCACTGATTTTCTGATATTGTGAGCCAAGATGCATTACCTGTTATTTTCTTAATTTCCATTTTCGTATTTTCGGCTGTCAAGAAAACCTTCTCTCCTTATGTTTAGTCTCATGTCTCAAGTCTGTTCTATTATTTGAGCTTCTTCTTCACATAAGGAATAAGTCCCCCTGCATCAAGGATAGAGAAAACAAAATCGGGAAACTCGTCAAACCCTATGTTCTCTCCTGATTTCAGTATTATTTCCCCTTTGGCAAAATCTATCTCAACCTCATCACCATCATTAATCTTATCCGCAGCATCATCTGAGGCAACAATTGGCAAACCCTGATTTATTCCATTCCTGAAAAATATCCTTGAAAATGATTTAGCAATAACTACAGATATTCCTGCAGATACAAGACAGGTGGCTGCCTGCTCTCTTGAGCTCCCACATCCAAAGTTCTTTCCTGCAACAATAATATCTCCTTTTTGAATCTTCTTGGGAAAGTCGGGGTCCAATCCCTCAAGTGCATGCATAGCCATCTCTTCTGAGTCTATAATGGGAAGATAACGACCGGGGTATATCACATCGGTGTCAATGTTATCGCCCAATTTTATCACTCTTCCTCTGACTTTCTTCAACATTTCTACCTCACCTTCTCTATATATCTAAACCCTTGTGTCTATCAATATTTCTCATTTGGAATTTGGATTTTGGCATTTACGTTCTTTATCACCCATTACTACTATACTGTCCCCTCTTTTAACCTCACCCCCAACTAATACCTTAACAAAAATACCTTCAGTCGGCATTACACAATCACCAACCTGCTCATAAATCTCACAGTGGTTATGGCACTCTTTCCCTATCTGTGTAACTTCAGTGAGTATCTCATCGCCGATTTTAAGCTTCGTTCCAATAGGTAAGGAAATCAGATTAATTCCTTCTGTTGTAAGATTTTCAGCAAAATCACCATGACCAACATCAACTCCCATTTTCTTCATCTTCTCTATACTTTCCATTGCGAGCAGACTTACCTGTCTACATGTTCCTGCATGACCATCACCAACAATACCAAATGCTTCCTTAATAACAGCCTTTCCAATATCCTTCTTTTTCTGACCTCTTTCTTTACTTATACATACTGCTACAATCTTCCCCATCTCATTCCTCTTCATTTTGCTCGATTACAACTCTTATTTATCCTTGTAGTCATTGCGAATTTAAAACATTCAAAACACGAAATTGGGAAGAAGATACACCGGAAATTACGAAATTGAGAAACTAGGAAATTTGTACATCTTGTTATTCTTTTGATTTTCGCAATTTCCATTTTCCTAATTTCGCTTTTTGTTCTTCATTATCTTCCATCTTTCATCTTACATTTCTTATATACGTACTCACTTTCATTGATCCTTCTCTCGCTTGTAGTGTCCGCTCTTACCACCATACTTCTCCATGAGTTTAATGTCCGATATTATAATCTCCCTGTCTACTGCCTTACACATATCATAAACTGCAAGAGCAGCAACAGAAACACCTGTTAAAGCTTCCATTTCAACGCCTGTCTTTCCCGTTGATTTCACATTGCAGGTTATCTCCAGTACTGAGTGTTTTTTGTCTATTTTAATATCAATCTTTACGTCAGTGAGATTGAGTTTATGGCACATAGGAATCAGTTCATCTACCTTTTTGGCTGCCATGATGCCTGCTATTTTTGAAACCGTAATAACATCACCTTTCTTTATGTTATCCTCTTCTATAAGTAAAACAGTTTCTGGTCTCATATGAACCTGACCTGTTGCTGTAGCATAACGTTCTGTATCTTTCTTCCCGGTTACATCTACCATAGATGCCCTTCCAGATTCGTCAAAATGGGTTAATTTGCTCATTTTATCCTCCAATTGATGCCATAGATTTGCTCTGGTTACCACCAATAACCTTCGAGTTAATAGGAGACAAGGGCTTTGTTCTCACAGCATCCTTTATAAGACTTTTTATCTCTTCATCGGTTCCACCGCTTCGTATTATCTTCTTCAAATCAATGTTTTTTTCATCCATAAGGCAGAGAAATAATCTACCATCAGCAGTTAACCTTAGTCTATTGCAATCATCACAGAACCCTTTACTCATAGGCGCTATTATACCTATTGCTCCCTTTGCATCTTTATACTTCATATAGACTGCTGGACCATTACCGTCAACACTCGATACAGTGGTTAGATCACCCAGTCCTTCAAGTCTATTCTTTATGCTCTCTAATGAAAAATATGAATGATTCTTGGATATAGGCATATGTTCTATGAATCTGATATAGAGTGGTTTTTCTTTTGTAAGCCTTGCAAAATCAAGAATTTCATCCTCATTAACTCCTTTAATAACAACAACATTTATCTTTATTGGAGAAAATCCTATCCTGAGCACAGTTTCAATACCAAGAAGAACATCATTAAGTTTATCACTCTTTGTAATTTCCCTGAATCTCTCCCTTTTTAGGGTATCAAGGCTGATATTCACCCTTTTGATACCCGAAGCAAAAAGTTGTTCAGCAAATTCTGGAAGAAGTGTACCATTCGTCGTAATGGATATATCCTTTACATCAGGTGTGTCGTTTACCATCTGAATAAGATGTATGAGATTCCTCCTTATCAATGGTTCCCCTCCTGTTATTCTTACCTTTATAATTCCACATTCCGATGCAACTCTAATAATCCTTGAAGTTTCCTCAAGGGTTAGTATCTCATCTCTCTTAAGGAGGGTAAAGTTATCTGGCGTACAATACATACATCTTAGATTGCATCTGTCTGTAACAGAAACCCTCATGTAATCAATCTTTCTTCCGAATCTGTCAATCAGTCTGTTTTCCATAAAAGAATGTTAAACTACGGGGTCAGACCCCTAAATTTAAGCTTACACGCAGGGGTCTGACCCCATAGCATCTGTCCCCTTTTTAATAAGTTCTACTTCCACTTCTGCCCCTTCATTAACACCCTCTTCATCCTTTGGTATATGCAAAAACCCATCTGCTTTAACCAAACTGCTTAAAACACCTGCACCCCTTTTCAAAGGAAATGCAAACACTTTTCCATCTTTTTCTAATAATTTTACTCTGACAATTTCATGCATTCCAAGTTTTGAGGGGATATTCTCTTTAAGTATTGCTTTTAGTTTTTTCCTCTTTTGGGGGGTGACTCCAAGTGCATCTGCAATGAGCTCCCTTACATAAATATCAAGAATTACGAATGCAGATAGGGGATAACCTGGCAATCCAATCACAGGTTTCTCTTCCACCTGTGCAAGGATTACAGGTTTACCTGGCATCAGGTCAACACCATGAATGAATACCTTTCCCATCTTCTTAATAACAGAGACAGTATAATCTTCAGAACCTGCTGAAGATCCAGCGATCACAATAACAATATCACTGCAGGAAACTGCCCTTCTAATTGCTTGCTCAATCTTTTCTTTGTCATTTCTTACTATTGGTTGTCTCTGCACCAATCCTCCCCAGCTACCTATCATACCTTCAGCAATATAAGAATTGCAGTCAACTATATCTCCCAATTGGAGTTCATCTTTTGGCTCAACAATCTCTGATCCCGTAGGGATTATTGACACCTTCGGTTTCCTTCTGACATCAACTTCGAGAAGACCGCAACTTAGCATTGCACCAATATCAATTGGTCTAATATGGTGATTACGAGGAACAATAGTCTCCCCGATCTTGAAATCTTCTCCCTTGAAACGGACATCCTTCCCCGGGGGGACAGGACTTCTCACCTCAACAGTACTATCATCAATTTCTATAACATCCTCTATTTTTACCACTGCATCAAAACCCTCTTTTATAGGTCTGCCTGTATCAATAAAATCAGCATCTTTTCCAATAGAAAATCTTTTCGGACTTGAAGAGGACGCTCCAAAGGTTATCTCTGCCTTGACAGCAATGCCATCCATCGCAGCTGCACTATAATTTGGCGACGAAAAGCGTGCTGTAACATCCTTGGCTGTTATTCTATTAAGGGAATCCCTCACCGGCACTATCTCAGAATTCAAGGGGAAAATAGATAAAAACTCATCACGAAACATCCGAAGTGCATCCTTCCAATCGTTCTTTTTTAGATATATAGCCCGTTTCATCTTTTTATAATAACATAGATGAAGAAGAATTTCAATTAAAAAACCATCTGCTGAAGAGTATACCCAGCGGAGTGAAAAATGACACCCTTTTTATCATTGTAAGAGAGACCCGCCTACGCACAAAGGCTCCGTCGGGTTGTTGTCCTCCGAAGCTATAGCGTAGGTGCGGCTACAAAAATCGCAACAAGAGGTCTTGTTGCACTCCAGAAATTCGAAGCAAGCCCCAAAGCTACATAAACAATACTTCCACTTTCTCTCCCTTTTCAATACCTTCACTCTCAAGATCAATTCTGACAAGTCCATCAGATTTTGAAAGACTTGAGATGACTGACGAACCACCGGGGACAGGTTCAGCCCATAATTCACCATTTTTCTCTCTCAGTTTGACCCTTATATATTCTTCCCTTCCAGAGACGGATGGTATACGCTGAGTGATCCTCGATTTAATACTGGCTTTATCCTCAAAATCCTCTTTATACGATAGCATTCTAAGAATCAGTAATCTTACAATAAGGTAAAAGATCACCATGCAGGAAACAGGGTGACCAGGAAGACCTATTACTGGTTTATCAGCTATCACTGCAAGTATTGTAGGTTTACCTGGTTTCAATGCAAGCCCGTTTGCAAGGATCTCTGATTTATCAAATGAAGATATGCAGTCAAGTGTAATGTCTTTTGTGCCGACAGAACTACCACCAGATATAACTACAATATCAGATCTGGATAACCCATCTTTTATTTGTTTTCTTAACTCACTCATTGAATCTTTTACGATGCCAAGATCAACGGGTTCTCCACCATACCGTTCTGTTAGCACATTGAGGGTGAATGTGTTTATTCCTCTTATCTCACCCAATTTTGGCTCTCTTTCTGGTGACACAAGTTCATCGCCGGTCGATATAATTGAAATAAGAGGTTTTTCGTAAACCTCTATCTCTGTAATTCCGCTTGCTGAGAGTACCCCTATATCCTGCGCTCTTATCCTTTTACCTATCTCAAGTAAAATATCGCTTTTCTTAATGTCACTCGCTCTCTTTGCTACATTTTCCATTGGAGCAACAGGTTTTTTTACAAGTATGTCCCCTTCTCTCTTCTTTGTATATTCAACCATCACAACAGCATCCGCTCCTTCGGGTAACATTCCACCTGTGGGAATCTCTAAAGCTTCTCCCTTTTGTATCTTCGCTTTTGTCTCATGCCCCATAACAACTTCGCCCTTTACTTTAAGCAAAACAGGTGCTGTTTCTGTTGCGCCAAAGGTATCCTCAGCAATCACTGAGTAACCATCCATTGTTGAACGGTCAAAATTTGGGACATCACAGGGAGAAACTACATTGTTTCCAGAGATCCTTCCAAGTGCATCCTTTGTCTTTATTCTCTCTTTTTCCTTAATTGGAATGTTGTCAAAGAGGGAAAGGGCTTTTTCCTTTGTCAGCACCTTAAAGAACTTCTTTTTCATTTTACTATGGAAAACTTAGTCACAGATTAACAATTTAATTTGGAATAATGAAATGGGATTATTGTTCAGTAAGAATTTCTCTCCCTGCAGAGAGTAAGAATAGTCATCTCAGCTCCTATGATGATTCTTTCTTCTTATTATCTTCCTCATCGTCCTTTTCTATCTCGTGCTGGATCTCTTTCATGCCATGCTTGAATTCCTTTAGACCCTTACCGAATGAACGCATCACCTCTGGAATCTTCTTTGCACCAAAAAGAAGAAGGACAATAACCAGAACTAAAGTAATTTCCTGCCATCCAATGCCGCCACCAAACATTCTTAATCACACTCCTTTTATACAAATTAGGTTTTTAAGTTTTAGCCAATTAGGAATCCCTCGATCACTAATGACCTTATAATTTAATTTCTATTTCAATACTCTTTACTTCTTTCTCGTCCAATGTAAGGCTTGTTACAATGCCTGTATTCACATTAGTAAGAATCTTTTTCACAAAATTGTTTATTTTTGTCTCTTCACCGTTTATTTTTAGAACTACACTTTCATCCATCTTCTCTCCCTTTAGATAGCCTGTCATTGAGTATTCTCCAAAAGGTTTACAATACCTGCAATATCATTCTTCTTAAAAAGAGGAACATCTGTATCTATCTCTATTTCCGAGATAACAGCCACAGGTTTCTTATCAAGTCGCAACCTCTTTTTCTCATTGCCAATAACTTCTATTTTTTTAATTCCTTTCCAGGTTTTCCCACCTTCCACAATTACATAATCCCTGTTCGAGAAGTATTTATTAATAAACTCAATTGGCTTATCTCCATTGTTGTTCTGGATCAGCGCAATGTTTTCTTCTGAAACAATTAGAACAGGATCTGCTCCTTTTTCTCTCAGATGGTATGAGTCCTTTCCTTCTGTATCAAGCTGAAATCCCTGGGAACAGTTCTTAACTGCGCCAACACTATAATTCCTCTTCTTGAGTTCGGTAATTATCTCTGATATAAGAGTTGTTTTGCCACTATTTGAATTACCCACAAAAGAGAATATCTTCAAGTTTTTGATAGTTAATGGTTAATAGTTATTCAATATTGAAAAACTATAGAGGGGTCAGACCAAAGGTCTGACCCCTCTATTTAACTTAGAAGAATATCTGGAATTGCACTACAAACTCATCGTCACAGGTTGCGTAGAAACTTCTTGTCTCTGCCGAAGCCTCCTCTACGTCTCTCATAATGTAGTTTGCGGATATCATTGCATGTTGTCCATCTATGAAGTAGTTTACACCTCCAGTTATCCAGGTAGAAGCATCGTTATCCATGTCTGTATTCGGATCAAAGCTATCATATCTCCCGAGAAGTTCAAACTGGGGATTGGGCTGGAAACCCAAATGTGCATAAAAACCAGCACTGTTCATTGTAGAATCAGCCATCCACTCATTGGCTCCCATCACATATTCACCCTTGAGTACAATGGTCATATCTTCATTCAAAGGATAATCCATCACAAGACCACCGCCGTATATGTTGTTTGAAAAGTCAAGCGTATCACCCATAACCATGTTTCCACCCCAGAAGTATCCAATGAATTTAATGAACTCAGCAGGTTTTACTGCAACAGCTGCCAAAACATCCTTTGCGTCAGTAGCTTCACCTGTGGAATTTGCAGGAAAACCGTTGAATAGTCCAAGATTGAAATCAAAATAGTCTGACGTTGTTGCGGTCTGAAGACCAACCTGTCTCCACATCCCATAAGCCTGGACGATCACTGGATAGTTTATCAGATCCAGTTTCGCTGTTGACATTGGCATGTAATGTGTGAAGTTGGGAAGGAAACGACCTATAGTGAAACTGGTCTGTGGAATGTAATTGGCAAATATCAGTTTGGTGTCAAGCACATAAGGTGAACCAACCCCTTCTGTCTGGATGAAGTACTTAACATTATCATTTACTATTGTTCCCCAGAAAAGAAGTCTTGTTCTCTTCAAAGCAAACGCTGTCTGTGGACCTGTGCTTCCATTTTCTACTGTATCCTCATCATATATGTAGTAAGTAAATGTGCTTTGAAGTATACCTCCAATCTTCAGTGTGCCATAATGAGCAAGCACTGTTTCGTTCTGTGCAAGTAGTGGTAGTGAAAAGATTGCGAGGCAGAGGGCTACCAAGATTAGTCCTCTCATTAAAACACCTCCTTATTTTAGGGAGCAGGCAGAAATGCCTACTCCCATAAGTTTTGTTGTATTATCAACTGATGTATTATCCGTTTGATTTCTCTTTCTCCTGTACAGCTTCTTGCCTAACAGTTTTCAAGTACCCTATGGCAAGTCCAACTGCTGCTGCTGTAAGCGTTGCAGCACTATATGGTTTGAGAAGATTCTGGAAGAATCCAATATCTTCAGGAACCCTTGGATTCTTCGGAAGATCATAGAAATCAAGTCCTTCAGGAAGGACATAGATTTTGTGTTGCCCATTAAGTTCC
>SDBS01003866.1_pt1 | contig 14694 bp, 11 predicted proteins | sample 2277091 | NCBI WGS metagenome assembly SDBS01 (sample SAMN10404972, study PRJNA504765) | marine sediment metagenome | isolation source: marine sediment core GS10_PC15, 163 cmbsf | place: Arctic Ocean: Southern Knipovich Ridge | collected 2010
TTCTTTAATCTGCTCGATAATAGTTGAAGTTGGTGTTATATTCATCATTGTTATACCATTAATAATATTAATTTAATTGATAACCATTATCCTATCATACTATACAAAATCTTACAATGGTACCTGCTGATAAGGAAAATAGATGATTCTTTCCGGTAAAGAAATTAAAAGACGACTTGACAAAGATATTATTATTAAACCATTTAATCCGCTCCAACTTAACCCCAACAGTTATAATCTTCGTTTGCATAACGAACTATTAACTTATAATGAATCAATCCTTGATATGAAAAAAGAGCATACGTTACAAAAAATAATTATTCCAGAAAAAGGGTTTGTGCTTGAACCGGAAAAATTATATTTAGGAAGAACCATAGAATATACCAAGACTGAACAATTGGTTCCCATGCTTGAAGGACGATCTTCCATTGGACGTCTTGGCTTATTTATTCATATTACTGCCGGATTTGGTGATGTTGGTTTTAGTGGCTACTGGACACTTGAAATGTTTTGTGTGCAGCCAGTACGTATTTATCCAAATGTAGAAATTTGTCAAATTTTTTATCATACCATCGAAGGTGATTTTATCCGATACAAAAGTAATAAGTATCAAAATAATCGGGGCATACAACCAAGCTTATTATATAAAGATTTTTCGTAAAAACTCTCTTTTTTTCAACTTTTTTAGTATAATAGTAAAGTTGAAACTGAAGAATCGTAATTTATAGAAAGATCATGATGAAATATAATACAAAAATCACCAGCTGGTTGCTCCTATCAGTCAGCATATTTTCTTCAAATAATATGTATTCCCATGATAATCATTTCGTACCCGAAAATAATTTTAGTATCTTTAGCCCTGCAATACAGATAGTTCGTTTATTCAATTTTTTTCAATATCTTAATCAATTAATTAATAATAGTGACGATGAAGAACCAATTACTTTTTACATAGAAGTATCGGGACAAAATGGTGCAGATTGTGGATTTCATGCAGTCAAAAATGGCAAATTATTGGCTTTTTTATTAGAAAGCGGTATCACTAATAAACAAGAATTAGAAAGACAAATTAGCAAAGCCGGGTTTCCACAACTTGAAACATGGCGTGCATGGACACAGGAAAATTTTGGTGTGAGCGATTGGCTTGATGATCAGGAAGTTTCAGCGGTAGCTGAACATAAAGCTGGGATTGAGCGTGAAAAATTTACCACTATTCCAAATATACATGGTTTCGACCCCGTACAAATTGCAGGGCAACCTCACCTCCTCGAGGCAATCAGAAAATTAAATATTATCAATGATTTTCAACATAATTTTTTCATTGGTAATATGAAGGAACAATGTAATGCTCGCGGCCATTGGATTGAAGTTTCAGCACAGCGTAAAAATGGAAAAATAGACTATTATATTACTGACTCATTGGGCGGGGAACATCCTGAAATAATGGAAAAATTAAGAAAAATAACAGAAAATAATCGCATGTTTCTTGAACTACAACAGGCAGGAACATTTGAAAATCTTATAGAAACAACTAAAAATAGACTACATAATATTGAACTACGCGCATCGGAAAAAGAAAGAATTAATGGCGCGGTAAGATCTTTGGAAAAAATTGAGCAGGAGGCTGCTGCTTTCGGCCTCCTTACTGATCCTACTTGGAGAGAAACTTATTATGATCGCGTTTCAAGACTCGTAGATGAAACCGCGAAAAGAGCCAATGGAATTGGCGATGAAGCAGGTTTAAAAAAACTATGCGCATTACAATATACATTTTGCGAATAACTAAGGACTAGTAGAAAAGTTGATTGAATTACCAAATTAAACTTCTCGAGCTTATCGCAGGATTGTTCTAAATCTGCCGAAAGCTTTGAATTATCTGATTAATTCCTTATTCCGTTCGTCCTGAGTGCTGCGCGTAGCGCAGTGTATCGAAGGATATGATTATTTTTGTTCATTAAATTTATTTTTCGAAGGAGGAAAAATTATTTATTTTTACCAATATTAGCTCGACAAGTAATCGAATCAAAATATAATATAATCCCCAAGTCCAGTAACACGCTTTTTGTGGTTGTATGGCCAACCAATACGGATTATTATTTATATCATCCTTCGATACACTGCGCTATGCGCAGCACTCAGGACGAGCGGAGGCGGAAAATGCTGTTGCTACATAATTTAACACATTCATCAAAAAAAAACAGACAATCAAAATTCGTCTCTTGAATAAGAAATATCAGTCTTAATTGGTCCCTCACTAAGGCCACGAATAAATTGATAAATATATGGATTTTTTGATTCCCAAATTGTTTTTGCATCTCCATAAAACTTAATAACACCATCATATAATAATGCTACTTTATTGGCATATTTAAATGATTCTACCGCATGGGAAATAACGACAGACGTTACTTTAAGCCGTTGTTGCATATCATGCATAAGCTCATGAATAATCCGTGCAGTAATTGGATCCAATCCCGTAGTCGGTTCATCATAGAGAATAATTTCTGGTTCGGTAATGAGGGTACGCGCAAGACCCACTCGTTTGCGCATACCACCAGAAAGTTCTGATGGATATTTATATAAAGTATCCTCTTCAAGTTGGACCATCGCAAGTTTTTCTTTTACGATAGGTAGAACCTTTTTTTTTGGCTCGCCCGCTTCCAATAACGTTACACCAATATTTTCAAAAACATTAAGTGAATCTAGCAGTGCAGCAAATTGAAAAACGTAGCCAACCTTTTTAAAATATTGATTTCGTTCACGTTCAGTCAATTGCGTAACATTAATACCATCAACAATGATTTTTCCTGAGGTCGGTTTAATTAAGCCAACAACCTGCTTTAAAAGAACCGATTTTCCTTCCCCAGAACGTCCAATAATAATGGTCATCTCCTCGCCAGGTATAGCGAGGTTGACCCCTTTGGTTACCCATTTTCCGTCAAAATCCTTTTTCAGGTCGACTATTTTGATCTTATCGGCCAAACTATTCCTCTTCGATAGGTATTATAAATGCTCAAGCATCTTGGTCAAAAAGTAATTAAAAATAAAAATTAATACAGAACTGGCAACGACACTTTCTGTTGTCGCAATACCAACACCCCGTGCACCTCCTCGGGTGAAAAATCCTTTATAGGTGCCGACCCACGTTAAAATTAAACCAAAAACACCTGCTTTCGTCAGTCCGCCGGTAATATCTTCCAGTTCAACAAAATTTTTAATGCCATTGATATAATCTTCTGGACTCAACTCAAGGACATAAGTACTTATCACATAGCCACCAATAATACCACAGATCATAGCAAATAGAGTAAGGAAAGGTAAAATAATAACACCAGCTAAAACACGAGGTATTACTAAGTATTGAAAGGTATTAATACGCAGCGTTCTGAGTGCATCAATTTGTTCGGTAATACGCATGGCGCCAATTTCAGCAGTAATAGCAGAACCAGCTCTACCGGTTACCATTAATCCGGTGAGTACCGGCCCTAACTCACGAATCATACCAAGTGCAACAATAGTCCCAATAAATTGTTCGCCACCAACTCGTTGAAACCCAATATAACTTTGCATGGCAAATACCATGCCAGCAAAAGAGCCTGTTAATACAATAATACTAAACGATTCAACGCCAATACGATTCATCTGATAAAATAGTTTTGAAATCTTTAACCTTGTGGTAAAAACTACGCGAATAGTTTGGACAAAAAATAACGTAAATTTGCCCAATTGATTACATAACGTTAACGTGGTACTACCAATAAAGTTAATAAATTTAACTACCACGCTTAACCTCTTTTTTGTTACGTATATTCAATTTACAAAATAAAGATTTTTCTATTTTCCTGCATTAGTTGGTACTTTGGCCAATGGTTGCTGCGCAGGTTGTTGTACAACTGCTTCTTTTTTTATATATTTAAACGTTCTGCTTTCTCGTGATTTCATTAAAGAAAGCATTAACGAACCACCAATAAAAATAGCACCGAGTACCCAGGTAATCTTTTGAAAGATGTCTTGGCCGCCACTACCGCCAAATAACATCTGAGTTCCGCCACCAAGGCCACCAAGCCCCATGCTTCCTTTTCCTTTTTGGACCATAACAATAAGCATGAGAAATATACTGACAAATACATACAATGTTACTAATAAACCATACAACATAATAATTCCATAAAAAGATTTTTTAAAATACCATTCACAATCCTTATCTTCCTAATAATACTATTTTTTGGAGCGTTTGAAAATCAGTACTTGCGCCACCAATCAAAAAGCCACTAACAAAGGGAATTTCTTTAATTAACGCAATATTCTGTTCACTTACACTGCCACCATATAAAAAGCGAATATTATTTGACATGTCCTGTTGTTGCATATAATCAACAAGCCATGAAAAAATAGTAATTAGGTAATCTTTATCTGGTATTATCCCAGTACCAATCGACCATACTGGTTCATAGGCAACAATGACTGGTCTTGCTTGATTAATCATTCGACAAACAGGAGTAAGTTGTTGGGTGAGTACCCGAAAAGCTTCTTGATTATCATATTCTTGCTTTGTTTCACCGATACAGACAATCGGCTCTATATTGCACGCAATCAACTGTTTTGCTTTTTGCGCAACATCCTCATTCGTTTCACCAAAATAACGACGCCGCTCACTATGGCCAACAATACAATAGTGACAACCAATTTCTGCTAAAGTTTGACTTGAAACTTCCCCCGTATAAGCACCTTCTTTGAAACGTGAGCAATTTTGTGCACCAATATTAATTGTTGTTTTTTCAAAAATATTTATCAGTGGTTCAAGTACCGGAAATGAGGGACAAATAACAAGCTGAGACGATAAGCCAAGTTCAGCGAGCGCATCCCGGTTATCTTTACAAAAATTTATCGCTTTTGTACTTGGCATCATCATTTTCCAATTTGCGACAAAAATAAAAGCCATTGCATACCCACTACTTCTAGTTTTATTTTAGATACGCTTGTATTTATACCGCAATATAGCATGCAATGCAAACTACGCTTTACTGTTTTGATATATTAATTATAACCTACGAGTAAATTATTATTGATTCCGCTCACAGTTAATCTGTTTTTTACTTTTTGAATTTCACAACCGAGAAAAAACTTTTTTTACTAATTAAAATGATTTTTAAGTAATTTCATAACTGCAGGTTTATCTTTTGCTGAGGCCAAGACCATTTCACTACCATTAATTTTCCCAAGATCTTCGTCGTCTGAATCAGAAAAAAGCTCATCAAGTCCCCAAAACATCCCATTGTCATCCTCAGTGCCTTTCTTAAATAAATCAACTTTACCTAACTGATCGTTTTGATTTTTGAATTTATTTTTCATCATTGCTTTCTTTATTCTATTGCCTACTTCAGATAAATAATCATCATGAGAGTCCCTCGAAACAATTTTCATCCTGGAAAGCAAAGCAAGACGATTCTCTTCTTCACTTGCTTGCATCATCGCAGGCAATATCACAGCTGGAAACAATAATAAGATAAATAATACTTTTATTCGCATTATTTTCATAAAAATTCCTCTTTAAAATATAGTTACTAAAACAATGAGTGAATTATGAAATTCAAAAAAACAAAAACTTCAATATGAGTAGAAATATACTATATAATTGATGAAATTGTAAAGTATGGAATTAAAAAAACGGGGTAAATTAACTGCAAGCAATTAACCCTGGTATAAATTTTTTTTACGTCGAAGCCGATGATAATCAATAGCAAAATGATGCGCATAATCACGCAATGCTATTAATAGTTTTCCTATGTCAGTTTTTAGATCAAGTTGTATGCCATCGGGAAATTTTTTATTGTAAAGACGTTCTTCCTTTTTAGCAAGGCTTGCACAGACTGCTTGTGGTACAACTGATTGTACGGCATTGAGTTGTCCTTTTCCACCATCAATAAGGATAAGATCAGGCAAATCTTGCGGGTCTTTATACCGGCGAGTAACAATTTCTTGTAATGCAGCATAATCATTTTGCTCAGTTAAGCTTTTTATTCTAAATCGTCTAAATTTATTTTTATCAGGCTTGCCATCGGTAAAACGAATACATGAACCAACAATCTGTTTCCCTTGAAAATGCGAAATATCAAAACAATCAATACGCCGTACGGGAACGGATAAACCAAAAAAAATTTTGAGTTGTTCCTGGACAGCATTTTCTATTGCAGGTACAGAGGATACGGAAGTTGTTGCTACAAAAATATCAGTTGCAAATTTTGATTCACGGAAATGCGTTTGAATAGTGTTGAAAATAATATCTACATTTTCCAGATAGCCATGCAAATTTTTCGCTTGCTCAAATGCCAATTTTTTATTGTAGTGGGCAATTTGTTTTTCTATTTTATCTACAAAATCTTTGTTATTGTTTTTCAATGTATCCATTGCAAGATTAAGACGAAATAAATAGTCTTGTAAATCAAAATCTGGTTTACAACTACCAGCACAATTACCTAAATGATATTCGAGGCAGCCATGGATAATTTTTTTATTACAAAGATTGAGTTGGAAAGTTTTCATAAAAAAGCGATATGCTTTTCGTACCGGTATTTTTTGTAAAAATGGCCCAAAATAGATACCTTTTTCTTTCTTATTGCGTACCAATTTTGCTTTTGGCCGATCTTCTTTCGTGAACAAAATATATAAAAATGGCTGCCCTTCTTTGAGCAATGCGTTATATTTTGGCTTATAATCACGTATTAATTGGGCTTCCAATAGCAACGCTTCTGTCTCATTTTTCGTCAAAATATGCTCTATATCTGCATATTCATCTAAAAGTGATGCAACTTTCCAGTCGCTATTATATTTTTGAAAATAGGAATTTACTCGCTGATAGAGCGATTTAGCTTTGCCAATATAGAGTACCTGGCCAACTTTATTCCTAAACAGATAAATACCTGGCAACTTTGGAAATGTCTTGTTACGTTTCTTAACTATTAGTTTTTTCATATTTTATAACATATTTATTTTCTATTATACCCTAAATTATCAATATAAGCATCAGCTTGGACTTTTTTTCAATTTTACCATAGAACATAATTTCATATTTTACCTTATTGATAAAAATAGGTATACTAGCACTAGTTCGCGCTTATCTTAATTTGCTCTGATATATAAGGTATGGTAATGATAAAAATAAGATATATTTCTGCTTTGATAATAAGCATTATTATTGGTTGGTTATCATGGGGCTTATATGCCTACTTTTTTGATACCACCAGACCATTATTAAACATCCAAGGACTAAAAAATGACTCTTATTATTGTGGAGATATACAATGTTTTGTCTCCAGTAATAAAACCGGAGACATTTCTGTTTGGCTTGATGATCAACCATTAACAAATAAATTTAAACTCAAAACATATCAGCAAGAATATCCATTTGCTATCCCAACCAAAACAATGGCCGACGGCCGGCATCGGTTAAAAACAGAACTTATCGACACAACGTTCCGCAAAAACAAAACTATCATTGAACATAGTTTTTATGTTGACAATAGGCCATTGCAAGCAGCATTGATTAAACCTGACATTTCCTACAAAGTATTCCAAGGACGCACCCTTCACATACAATTTCAGGTAAATAAAAAAATCAAAACAGCAAAAGTAAAAGCATTAGCGCGTGAACATACCTGCTTTCCTGAATCAAAAAACTCATTAATATATGAATGTTTTATTCCCATTTCATGTGAAGAACAACCAAATGAATATCTTTTTTCTGTTGATGTTACTGATAAAGTTGGTAATACATTACATCTAGATAACAAATTCCAAGTGATCATGTATCCATTTCAAAAGAAAAGATTACAGGTAAGTCCTGAAAAAATAAAAGAAGAAGAAGAAATAGGCCTTGATAATAAAAAATTCGAAGAAATGATCGATGAAATAATTAAAAATTCACCGCAAGAAAAATTGTGGCGCGGTGCATTTTGTACCCCCATTGATATTGAACGGATCTCAAGTGAATTCGGTACTATTCGTACAACACAACATAAAGGACGCTATGCTCATAAAGCACTTGATGTTATCAATGCACCAAAAAGTGTTGTTTGGGCATCACAAGATGGTATTATCGTATTGAAAGAGCGTTTTGCTTTTAGTGGTAATACGGTCATTATAGACCATGGTTGGGGAATTATCTCATTGTTTTTTCATTTAGATGATTTTGCTAACATTGCAACAAACGAAAAAATAGCAAAAGGAAATCCAATTGGTACTATCGGAAAAACCGGCTATACCACCGGCTATCATTTACATTGGGAAATGCGCGTAGATAGTGTACCAGTTGATCCAATGCAATGGACTAAAACAACGTTTTAATTATTTAAAGGAGAGAGTGTTATAAAATGTATTTTATTCCACGTAATAACAAATTTTACTCCTTTATTGCACATCTTCGTTCTTTTTACCGTTATCTGTTAATTTTTGTTGTTATCAGTTCTATTTTTATATTGTGGGCAATCATTATATATCTTCCACTTTCTGCTCATATTGACCACTCATTTGCTAAACTCACCCAACTACGCCAGCAATGCCAACAAATTGATAAAGCAAAACATAACTGTAGACAATTGCAACATTCACTAGAGAGCTTTCATGCCGACCCGCAATTTAACAAACCAAAAAAAGCGGCCCAAAATTCTTTACAATCAAATTTATTACTCATATTGGAGCAGGCAAAAAAGAGCGGTTTAATGCTGAATCAATATACGACGGATAAAAAAATAGATGACCAATGGATTACAAAAAATAGTACTCACTTTACTTTTACTGGCAATCTATCACAAATAATGGATTTCTTAAAACAATTAAAGAAAACAGATTGTTTATTTGGTTGTGATTATTTTTTACTAAAAAATGTAGAAAATAATTCTTTTCGACTAACAATTACACTCAATATTATCTCTCCCAAATAAATTAAAACCCCTTCAACTTGGAACAAGCTGAAGGGTTAGGGGGGTGAACAATACGTAAGATGTATTGTTCAGTTAGGGACATTGTGTAATAAATTCTAACTTTTTGCTAAAGCTACCAAGGGATAACTACCTTGTCAAGTAGTAGCAAAAAATCAACTATAAAAAATTTCAACAGGTGATTTTGACTTTTTGCTATTATTTTTCTATATTATTATTTTAAATAAAACATATTTTAAATAAAATATTTAATTTATTGATAACAATAAGAATTTTACTTGTTTATTTTTATTTCAATAAGAATACTTTTTAAAGTTTTTACAATAATTATGAAGAATTATTTTTACCTTTTTTTATTCGCAACCTCTTTCATAATAGCAGAGAAAGAATTTTTGCTTGATATTACTCTTGCTCATCTTAACCCTGCTAACAAAGTAGTTATTAAAATAGCAGCTAAAATAGAGGAACAATTAAAAACGCTCAAGCAAGAGCGTAAAAAACACGAACAAGACCTGATAACAATAAATAAATCTATTGAAGAAATAAAAAAAGAAACTACTGCTATCAAGGATAAGATTGAACATGAACTACTCCAAGAAGTTGATCAAATTTTACACAAAATAGCTTCAGTCCTAAAAGAATTAATTTCTTCTTTCGATGCTTTTATTAAAGAAATAGAGTTATCTCTTGAAAATATTTCTTCATTACAACTCTCTACTCCTCATTCTGCTTTTTTCTCTAACAATATGCAGCAATTAACTGAAATAATTGTACATAATGAAAAATTAATTAATCAATTAACTATACAAAGAAATAGAATAAAAACTACTCTCTCTTTTGCCCACAATAACGAAAATAGTAAATCGCCCCACAAAAAAAAATTAAATAGTTTAAAAAAAAAATTGATAGAATTGCAGAGAAAAAAATATGAAATTATCAATTTTTTCATTGAACTGCTTCAAAAAGATCTCTCTTTATTGAAAGGAATAGTCCAGTACACTTCTTCCTCTCCCTCTATCCATGAACCTAGCAAGCCTACTGTCCATCTTTTGCCCCGGTTATTAGATTATGCAAAAAATAGTTTGTCTCTCTCTAAAGTTGCTGCTTTCGTCGGCTTAATAGTAGGAGGCAGAAGAATATATAAGTATGCAACAAAAAAAGACAAACAAGAACCAGTAGAAGATAATAGACAAACACAAAAAACAGAAAAATTAGAAAAAGAAAAGACAGAACAACAATTGGTACAAGAAAAGATACTCACCAGAATTCCACAAGAAAATTTTAGTCACTATTATGGCCCTATACCGGCAGAAATAAGTAATATTTGTAAGCAGTTAAAAGCTGATAATTCCAAAAATAAACAAATTGAGGAACCCTTACCCATTTTATTAGGTCCGGGAAAAAAATTTTTAATTAAGTGCTTAGCGGGGGAACTTAAAATTCCCTTCCACTTTATTAATTTTCCTAATTTTCTAGCACACTCTTTCAAAAACAAAGAAAATCCAATAGATAATTTAGCTAAAATCATTAAAGGACTAAAAAAACTTAACGTAAAAAAATCGATTATATACCTTGATCAAATTGATGTTATTAGTAATTTTCCTTCGGACACACAAGATGAATTATTTAAAGTAATGAAAAAAGAACCAAATATAACTATTATTAGCTCTTTAAATGACTCAACTTTGAAACAACAATTTATTAAATTTAAAACTATTGAGTTATCACTCCCTGATAAACAAACAAGAAAAAAAATAATTGAAAATAAAAATTTAAGCAATAAATTGTCTATCCAAGCTATGAAAGATCTCGTTGTAGACACTAAAGGAATGGAAATTAGCCACCTACTAGATACTATTAAAAAAATAGACAAAGCTACTGAAGAAAAAGGGCCCACTTTAGCATCTAAAAATATAAAAAAAATATTAAGCACAAAAAAAACTGAAATAAGAGAAGAGCTACAGCAAAAACTACAAAAAAAATTACAAAAAACTCTACCAGAAGAAATTGAAATAAATTGTTCATGGCCTAAAGGTGGATTAGGAGAATATTTTGGAGAAATACCAGATCCACTACTAAAATTTATTAAGAAAGTAGAAACTGATGATCCCAATACTTGCAAGCCAACAAGATTCCTTTTTTCAGGTCCTTCTGGGTCTGGGGGAGAAGACCTTGCTCAATTTATTGCTGGCCAATTTGGAGCACCATTTTTTAAAATTCCTTTAAGAGAAATCGCTAAAAGAAATAATTCCCTAGCAGATTGTATCCCGGAACTACAAAAAGTCGGCGAAAAAATTCAAAGTAAGATCATTGTCATATACATTGATGGCTGTATGGATTCATTTATAAAGCCATTCCATCCACTTGAACAAAAAATAGCATTAGAAAATATAGCAAAAGTGATAAAAAGCATCAAAAACTCTAATGAAAATATTAAAGTTCTCGTTATTGGTCGTTTAGAAAAAAGTGAAAGAGCTTTAAAAAAAGCAGAAAAAGATGGCTCACCGTCTATTTTAAAAGAACTTAAGGGACCAGATGTATTTAGACGTGTCATTAATACTCCTTTGCCCAAAGAACACCACACGAAAAAGATACTGGAGAAATATAGTGAGGAATTTGGTGGATTTAGTGAAGAAGTTGACATTGATAATCTTGTAAAAAAACTTAAAAAAAGATATCCAGTTTATATAAGAAATTTTCTTCATGAAGCAAGACTTTTTGCTGAAGATAGGGGAGCAATTGGAATCTCTCCAATTGATATCCAAATGGTTGAAGAAGATCTGATTAAAGGAAAATGGTCATCAAGTGATCTTAGACCTGATCAATTAAAAGATTCTGATCTTAGGCTAGAAGGATTTGCGGGAACTATTCCACCAGAAATAAAAGATCTTCTTGAAAGACTCTCCTGCCCTAAACATTTTGAAAAATCTGGAGTAGGTCTACATTTTAAAATCTTGCTTTGTGGTCCACCTGGAACTGGAAAATCATTCATAGCAAAAGAAGTTGCCAAAAAATTTGGTTGTCCATTCAAAAGTATTTCTGGTTCCCAATTTGCTAAAAAGTATATTGGAGAGGGAGGAGAAGAGATGGAGAAAGTTTTTGACGACGAAGAAGAAACTGCAAAAAGAGATAAGGATGGCCCACCTCCAACCTTAACCTTTGAGGAAGCAGATGTTTTCTTAAGAAAGCCTGATGAAGATAGTAAAGCGCGGACCGGTATGAATGCTACTAGATCAGCATTTCTTACTCGTATGAGTAAGCTTGATGAAGATGAAGAAGATAGAGCTAAGACAAAATTACTTAAATGGGAACTTCTTAAAAATACCCAAATAACACCCGAGATTAAAGAATTTCTTGAAAAGCTCCTTGAAAAACATACAACAACTCCACAGATCAAAATGTTATTTAAAAAACAACTTGAGGAAGATAAAATAATCCCAGAAGTTAGAACATTACTTGAAGAACAACTTGAAGAACAACTTGAGGAACTTGGCACAAGCAATATTATTTTCGCTACTACTAATGAGGCAGCAAAATTTTTCGATGGAGCGTCTTTAAGAAGGTTTAATTACGTTATTAAGATGGGCTATCCTAGTAAAGAGACTAAAAAATCAATCCTTGATCTTAACTTAAAAAATTTCCAAGTTGACCGCAGTAAAATCAACTTAGATGAATTCATAGATCAACTAGAACAAACATCTACTGGAAAAAAGACTTCGGGGGCAGATTTAAAAGAGGCTGTAAGATTAGCTGCTTTTGAAGCTGCTAAGAATAATGGTCATATTGATAATCATTATTTGAACTTAGGTTTAGAGAAAGTTCTAAAAAAACAGGCTGCCATTAAAAAAGGCAAATCTTATATTTAACTGTTTACTTTCGCATACCAGAATCCATCAATTATTTTAATTTCTGGTTCGTCAAGTTTATCAACTTCATATTTAATTTCTTGTGCATGCGTCACACCACGCAATAACTGATTGTGTTGACTTAATTCATCACGCAATAGATCATTTTCTACGTAGATGGTAAGAGAGGCTAACGGAACTTTAAGGGATAATTCCACTGCTGTTTTAAGTTTACGTACCCCTGCCACTATAGTAATAATTTTACTGACCAGTTCTGCACTTTTTGGAAAAACATACAGTTGTTGGCTTGTTGAAAAATTAGTTTGATGAATTGAAGATACTTCTTCTTGCAGTTTGTAGAGTAGCTGATAAATAGTTTCTGTAACATAGGGAAGATAAGGCGCATATAATTGCAAAATACGCAACCCTCCTTGATATAATGTCCACCGTGTTGCGTAGACAGCAGCTGCGGGGTAACCTTGTGGATTAAAGAGCTGATGTTTAATTAGTTCGAGATAATTATCACAAAAATCATGCCAAAAAAATTGATCCATCTGACCCAGCGCAAGACTAAATTCATGCTTTTCAAAATATTTTTTGTAGTCAGTAAAGCAGATAGTTGCTCGGTGCAAAAGCCATTCATTAACCGCACCAAACTGCTCTGGTAGTTTTTTAGGGGTAGTTAAGGCTGCTAGATGTGGCTGTGCAAATCGAAATGCATTCCAGAGCTTCGTAATCAAACGCTTACCAACCTTTAGTTGACTTTCTGAAAATGCAACGTCATACCCCAAATTCCCCGATGCTGTCCAATAACGAACTGCATCGGCAGGATATTGTTGTAATAAATTTTCTGGCGCTAACAGACTATTGTTGTTTGATTTAGATAATTTTTCTTGCTGGTCACTTAATACATGGCCAGAAATAATGATATCCCGCCACGGAATAGCCCGATGATGCATCCATGTTTTAACAATCGTGTAGAATGCCCACGTTCGAATAATATCATGTGCTTGCGGACGCATTGACATGGGAAGAAATTCAATCAAAATATCATCAGACAACAACGTACTTTCATCACCACTCAAAAGCTGATAACAAATATAAGGAGTCAGCGATGAGGTATTCCAGGTATCCATGACATCAGTATCAGGCACAATATCAGTTCCCCCACACTGAGTACATTTTCCTTCGTATGGTCTTTCTTGTGGATCAACTGGTAAATCATTTACATCGGCAAATAATAATTGCCCACAATCTTGACAATGCCAGACAGGAAATGGAATTCCATAAAATCGTTGTCGTGATATACACCAATCCCAACTAATATTTTTTACCCAATCTTTATAACGCGCTTTCATAAATGGCGGATGCCAGTTGATGCGTTCAACCTGCGCTAATAACGTTTCTTTATATGCCAATATTTTAACAAACCATTGTGGCAGTAATATAAATTCAATCTCTTTTTTGCAGCGTTCATGTATATTGACCGCATGGGTAATGGGTTGTTGCGTAATAAGCAAATCATGATCTCGCAATTTCTCTAAGACTGCTTTACGTGCATCAATAACGCCAAGTCCCGCAAGAAAATCGCCCTGTTTGGTAAATTTTCCATCCAATCCAATTGATTGTTTATAGGGCAAATCAAATTTTTTGTACCAGGTAATATCAGTTTTATCACCAAACGTGCAAACCATAACAAGCCCACTTCCTTTTTCACTATCAACCAATTCATCTTGCATAATGAGAACTTCAACATTAAAGAGTGGTACTATCGCTTTTGTTCCTAATAAATGTTGATAACGCTCATCATCTGGATTGAATAAAAGTGCAACACAGGAGGGCAATAATTCTGGTCGCGTTGTACCAATCACTAAATCATTGCCTTTTTCATCTTTAAAAATAATAGTATTGAA
>SDBS01003867.1_pt1 | contig 14694 bp, 6 predicted proteins | sample 2277091 | NCBI WGS metagenome assembly SDBS01 (sample SAMN10404972, study PRJNA504765) | marine sediment metagenome | isolation source: marine sediment core GS10_PC15, 163 cmbsf | place: Arctic Ocean: Southern Knipovich Ridge | collected 2010
TCGTCAACTTTCTCCCCGGTGTAGCCGTCAGCAAAGGCCCAGGTTGTAGAAGGTGATGTGGCTCCGGCAGTATTATGTCCACCGTAGGTGAGAGCAATTGCAGAAGTAGCCGTGGCTCCCACAAAGAGCAATACGGCAACACAAATAATCAACAGCTTTTTCATATCATGCTCCTTACTTTTTGATGGTTACGGGATTGGAGAGCACAAGCGGATGAACGCGATAGAATTAAACAAGTCCCCTGTTATCCCCTTAACTGATATCGATCAATATGACTTTAGTTTTGACATTGCAAGCAAAAACCCTTTAATCCTCGTTCTTTTTTATCCTCGTTCTTGATAGGCCAGGGCTTTCTCTGCTATCCTCTCCCTTGATCGGAGGAATGTATGCTTTCCCCATCCCTTGTCAAGGGATGGGGAAGAGAAGAAGACTTCTATAAGGGGAGGGAGGAACAATAAGGCTCCTAACAAAGCAGGGGGAAAGAATTAAAATATGAAAAGGCAAATCTTGACTCGTGAATTCTATGAGCGCAATACGAAAACAGTTGCCCGGGAACTCCTGGGCAATATTCTGGTGCATGACACTCCCCGTGGTGTTTTGAGTGGTCTTATTGTTGAAGTAGAAGCATATTTTGGCCGCGGTGATCCCGCAAGCCATGCGTCAAGGGGAAAAACCAAGCGCAACTCTATAATGTTTGGTGAACCAGGAGTTGCCTACGTCTATTTAAACTATGGTATGCACTATCTTCTAAATGTGGTAACCGAGCCGGAGGAAACACCGGGAGCAGTACTAATTCGGGCGCTGGAGCCACTGCAGGGCAAAGAGATCATGTTTGAGAATAGGAAAATGAAATCGGAGACCGTGCTGACAAATGGTCCGGGTAAACTTACCAAAGCTTTGGACATTGACCTATCGTTCAACGGACAAAGAATAACAGACGGATGTCTTTGTGTTGTCAAAGGTGAAAGCAGAAGATTGCCAATCAAAGCTACTTCCAGAGTAGGAATATCTGTAGCCCAGGATGTCCCTTTAAGGTATTATATTGAGAATAATCAATACGTATCCAGGAGATAACTAGCAAAAAGGAGTATACAAGCAACTCAAAATTATATAATATGCACCTGGTTTAATTTAAAATGCAAAACTCAAAATGGTTTGAAGATCATTTTTATTTTTGCATTCAAGCTAACGGGCTTTCATTGTTCAGGAAATCTAAATAGTTAACATAATGCCATGTAGCATATACAAGACAATACTTAGGAGGATTGATGAAACTTAAAGAAATATACAGGCTGGCAGTTGATGTAGGCATATCCAGTGATCCCAGAGGCAAAAAAGATGTTAAGAAAACACTTGAGCGGACCAAGGAAAAGTTTGAAGGTTTAAAAAAGGACGAAAAGGAGTTTTTCGATAAGGAAAAGCTGAAAAATCCATATGCGGACACCAGGATTCTGTGCGGTGATTCGGATACTGAGATTGAAGAAGTCCTGGTCGGGATAGATCTGGAAGTCGGTGAAGTCCTACTGGCAGAAAGATTGAACGAAAAAGGGAAGAACATAAATCTTTTACTTGCTCACCATCCTGAAGGTCCGGCTTTGGCAAACCTTGCGGATGTAATGAAAATGCAAGCTGATATATGGCATAAGCAAGGTGTGCCTATAAACATAGGGGATGCTCTTATTGATAAGCGGATGAGAGAAGTTTTTCGCCATCTTATGCCTACAAATCATAATCGGGCAGTTGATGCTGCCAAGCTACTGGGTTATGCATTTATGAGCATACATACTCCGGCTGACAATCTGGTTACATCTTATTTGCAGAAGATCATAGACAAGGAGGATCCCTATACAGTTCGGGAGGTAGTAGAGATTCTGAAGAAGGAGCCGGAGTATAAGGAAGCTGCTAAAGAAGGTCATGGGCCAATTATTATGGCAGGAGACGGAGAAAAAAGAGCAGGAAAAGTAGTTGTCGACATGACTGGTGGAACCGAAGGAGCAACTGGTGTCATTGAAAAGCTGGCTCAGGCCGGGGTGGGCACACTTGTTGGCATGCATATGAGCGATAAGATGCGTAAAAAAGCCGAAGCGAACCATTTGAATGTAGTAATTGCAGGACATATTGCTAGTGATACAATTGGTCTGAATATTCTCTTGGATGAATTGGCAGAGAAAGGGATTAAAAAGGTAGTTGCTTGTTCCGGATTTAGGCGAATAAAAAGAAGCTAGCTATTGATGGTAAAATTTTGACATAATGGATTTTTTTGACTAACGTATTAGTAATATTGCTAAGCCTAAGCATTGTCGAGTCTAAAATTGACATGTGCATAAATTTGAAAGACGGCTCCTGCTTAGTAGAGATAATAAGATAAAGCATAGTACAGATCACAACGGCGAAGTAGCAATAAAAAGACATATGAAACTAATATCTTTTTCATGGATCTTATTATTGGGCAAGGAGATTGTTTGATTGAAAGTTCTATTTGTATATCCTGATTTTCCCGCAAATGCAGATTCTTCACCCCGACATGGTTTTTACTCAGAAGGACTCGCGTCACTGTCAGCGATACTCAAAGATGCCGGCCATAATGTTTCTTTATACCATCTTACTAATCCGGCAAGTGAGGAAGAGTTTAAGAAAAAGATGGAGGAAGTACAACCTGACTTGACGGCCTTTTCAGTAAGAACCACAATCTTTTCCTATGTCCAAGAGTATGCAAAGTGGGCAAAAGAAGCATCAAATACGGTGACAATTTGCGGGGGATATCATCCGACCATAGCACCGGAGGAGAGCATCAACGCAGAGGGTGTAGACATCATTGCGGTTGGCGAAGGAGAAGGGGCGCTGCAGGATCTGTGCCAAAAGATGGAGAAACGGGAAAGCTTTGATAAGGTAGCCAATCTATGGATCAAGAAGAACGGCGATATCATCCGAAATCCGGTTAGACCACTTATTGAGGATCTGGACACTATACCCATACCTGACTTTTCATTGTTCGATTATACAAATCTGGAATCGTCGGTTATCAAGACTGCAAGCGTAATGGTCTCCAGGGGATGTCCTTATAACTGCACCTATTGCTGTAATCACAGGATCAGGGGAGTCTATCCCAATCCGCAGAAATACGCTCGCTTTCGTAGTCCCGACCGCTCGATTGAATATCTAAAGAAAATTCTCAATGATTATTCCTTTATCGAATATATAAGTTTCATGGACAATATTTTGCCTATGAGACGCAGTTGGTTTAATGAGTTTATTGATCTTTACAAGAGAGAAATAGGTTTGCCTTTTTCCTGCAATTTCCGGGCAAATCTGGTAAAGGAAGATGTTGTGAAGGCGCTCAAAGAAGCAGGTTGTTTCCGGATTCATTTTGGTGTTGAGAGCGGAGATGATTATATTCGAAACACTGTCCTAAAAAGAAAAATAACCCGCCAGGATATGGTTGATGCTTTTGTTGCCTGTCGGGAGGCGGGCATTAGCACGCTTTCCTATAATATGGTTGGCCTACCCCACGAAGATATGCGAAAAGCACTGGAAACCATAAAGCTAAACGCTGAGATGAAAACAAAAAGAGTGGTTGTCTCCATTTTCTATCCCTATCCCAACACTGATGCCTATGATATGTCTGTAAAAGAAGGTTATATTGAGCCGACATTCGACTATCGCGAAGATGTTCCTCTTACTCAGAAGAGATTCAAGAAAGATGCGGTTGTTTTCGTCTCTACTTATTTTGAGACTTTTATGAAGCTATACAGACTAGCCGAGCGAGCACCTAAGGGTCTGGGCAAAAGAATGGAACGGATGCTCGATAGAATATTTTGTGCCCGGTTTCTCCCTTACTCTTCTCTAGTTAAAGCAGCACGTCTGCGGGACCGATATATTAACAAAGCCAAACTAACGCTGAAAGAAAAATCACCGAACTTTTATCTTTTCTTAAGAAACAGATTGCTCAGGACCAACAAATAATTGCCTGCAACTGAGCAGAACCAGATGGCAAAAATCGAATCACAAGTGATCACAGGACAATACTTGACAACCGAGTGAGTTGGGAGAGATCAAGATTAATAGCGCCAGACGAGCCTGCTGTTTAATACTCATATCGCTTTTGTTTCTGCTTAATGTTACTTCTGCGCTGGCCGCTTCTCCGCTGCAAGATAAGAGGAAGGAAGAATCCGATGTAAAAAACCGGATAAAACAGGTAAACGGTAATCTTGCAGAATCGGTAACCGATTATGAGGCAGTATATGTTCAATTAACCCAGATCAATTTGGAAATCCAGGATAATCTGGTTAAGCTGGAGCGAACCAAAGAGAACCTGGTAAGAACCAGAGGTGTTCTCGGAGACAGGGTAAATTCCATTTATCGAAACGGAAACCTAAGCTTAATTAGCGTTATATTGGGTGCCCAGAATTTTCAGAGTTTCTTATCCCGTCTGGATTATCTAATGAAGATATGCGAAAAGGATGCCAAGACACTCAAAATAATTGAGGGATTGAAGCAAGAACAAGAAGACCGGGATGTGAAACTAGCAGAGAATAAGATGGAACAGAGAGTGATCCTGAATAAGGTCAAGTCTGAAAAGACCAATTTGGAAAGGGCGTTGAAACAAAAACAGGAATTACTTGCTTCGGTTACTACTGAGATCAAAGCCCTGGAAGAAGAAGAGAGGCGACGACAGGAGGAAGAAAGAAAAAGAGCTTTGGCAGCTCTTGCGGCAGCAAACAGACAAGCTAATCAAGGTGCGGGTAGCGGGTCGGACAATACAAATTCTAACACTGGTGCGTTTGTACCCGATAGCAGTTTCACTTTTCCCGTAGCCCAGCCCTATACTTATTGTGACACCTGGCACGCTCCCAGATCAGGGGGTCGTCTTCATCAAGGTGCTGATATTTTTGCTCTCCGTGGTACACGGGCCCGGGCTTGTGTTAATGGTATTATTTTAAGATTAAGCACTGGTCAATTGGGAGGAATTGGAGTCACTCTTCAAGATAAAAACGGTAATACCTATTACTATGGTCATCTGGATGGATATGCTCCCGGTGTTTATGAGGGAATGCCCGTTTCGGCAGGCCAAACCATTGGTTATGTTGGTGATACCGGTAATGCTAAAGGAACGCCCCCCCACGTCCATTTTCAGATTCACCCCGGCGGAGGCTCTGCTATAAGTCCTTATCCCATACTTAGAACGGTTGGATAACAGGCAGGTACAAGTTCATCGATAACTCAAAACGAAAAGCGCCCTTCGGTAAACTCCCTTCGACTATGCTTAGGGCAGGCATGACAAGCAAAACTCAAAACAACAGTGCAAAGTTTAAAATATTTTGCTTGTCCTGAGTTTGTCGAAGGGAATTTTAAGTTGTTATTTTGCACTTTGCACTTTGATTTTTGCATTAGCACTAGAGCTTTCCAATTGTTATGGTAACCTCGGCGTTGTTGGGAAGTTTATCATTTGGATCGGGTTTTTGATTGATAACAATCCCGTTTTGCTCCGGATCAGAAGTGGTTCTGTACTGGATTAAAGGAGTGAGATGGGAGTTTCTCAAAGTGGTCGCGGCGCGGTCCTCGGGAAGCCCCAGCACGCTGGGAACAGAAACATCGGTTTCACCCGGCTCCTCAGAGCTCAAACCGGCACTGATCATAATGGTAACAATAGAGCCTTTCTTAATGCTAGTTCCTCCTCCGGGATCTTGGCCATAGACCTGGCCCGGTGGATAATTAGAATTGGCGACTTCTTGTTGACTTACACCGAACCCTTTTGCCACCAGCGCCTCGGATGCTTGATCCGCAGTCATCCCGATAACATAAGGTATTTTTGCCTTTTTGGCAGCTAAATGCATATCGCAATAGCGCCGAGGTTGAGTTCCTTTTACAAAGGATTGTTTAACCACGTGGGGACAGGATGAATTTGCCCGCAATCCCGACTCGGCACAAATTCTCAACGTTACCATTTCTTGATCGGGGACGGCAAAATCGGAACGGGGTATATCCTCGTGGGCTTTACTCATGAACTTAGCCCAAATTTGAGCGGGAAAAGTGCCTCCTGAAACTCGCATTCCATGAACGTTAGTCATAGGAATTAGCTTAGCCGCATGTCCTACCCAGACGCTTGCTACTAAATCCGGTGTATAGCCAACGAACCACGCGTCTTTATAGTCATTTGTGGTTCCGGTTTTTCCGGCTGCAGGACGTCCAATTCTGGCGCGCCTGGCCGTTCCGAATTTAATAACATCCTCTAAAATACTTGTTGCTTGAAAAGCCAGGGATGGCTCGAGCACCTCCTTTTTTTCATTATCAGACTCGTAGATTATCCTGCCACTTGCGTCCGTTACTTTCTTGATACCGAAGGGTTTGCAATAGGTACCACTATTTGCCAAAGTTCCATAAGCTGAAGCCATCTCCAGTGGTGATACCCCAATTTTTAATCCACCCAGAGCGATAGCCGGATTAGGCTCCAAGGCGGTGACAATTCCCATGCTTTTAGCAGTATCAACTACTTTTTGGGGTCCGACATCCATGATCATCCGGGCATATACACAGTTTACCGAGTGGATGGTTCCTTCTCTTACAGTCATTGACCCGTAGCTTCGTTTGCTGTAATTGTGTACCGTCCAATCTTTACCGGGAAGCTCCACCGTGAAAGTCTTGGCTGAATAGGTCTTTGTTGCCGGAATTCCTTCTTTAAGGGCGGAAACCAGCACAAAGGGTTTAAAGGCAGAACCAGCCTGTCGACGACCTTGTACTGCCAGATTAAATTTTTCTTCACGAAAATCCCTTCCGCCTACCATTGCTTTGATTTCGCCTGTTTTGGGATTAAGGCAAACAATTGCAGCATCCGGATCATTATCCCGGTCAAGCGTCGAAGAGATAGCAGTTTCAGCGTTACTCTGCATTCCAAGGTCCACCGTAGTGTAAATCCTTAGGCCTCCCTTGAAGAGAGAATTCGCTCTTTCCGAAGCAGTAGAACCGTAGCGCTTATCATCCAACATCTCTTGCTTTACATATTCCACAAAGTAGGGCGCTGGTATAGGTTTCTCTACAATCTCTTTTAACTGAATAGGTTCATTGTTTGCAGCTTCAGATTCAGCCTCAGTTATGTAACCGCTCTCCACCATTTTATTGAGGACCAGTGCCCGTCTTTTGGTGGCTCGATCAGGGTGAGTATAAGGAGAATAATGATTGGGGGCTCTAATGCAGCCGGCCATGAGAGCGGTCTCAGCCAGGGTTAGGTCTTTTGCTTTTTTGCCAAAGAAAATCTCTGCGGCCGTTTCCAGTCCATAACAGTTGTGCCCAAAATAGATGGTATTTAAATACTTTTCCAGGATCTTCTTCTTGCTATATTTCTGCTCAACCTGATAAGCTAAAGCAGCTTCTTTGATCTTCCTGGTAAGGGTTCTCTCCGGCGTTATAAAGGTATTCTTGACATATTGCTGGGTAATTGTACTACCGCCTTCTTCGATCCGGCCGCTTTGAATGTTAATGAAAAGCGCTCGAAAGACTGCTTCAACGTCAACTCCCTTATGCTGGAAGAATCTTCTATCTTCAATAGAAATGGTGGCGGCCTGCATGTTTTCCGGAATGTCAGAGAGAGGAATCTCTACCCGGTTTTCTACCGCGAAAAGATCAGTGAGTAGGGTACCATCTACAGCGTAGAGCTTAGATGTTTGGGCGCGGCGGTTAGCCGTCTGGTTCTCAAGCTGGGGAAGCTCTCTTGCGCAGCTTGCCAAAACTCCCATAACGGCAACAGCGAAAACAAGCATTATAAAAAAAGTACATAACCCCAAAAGAGAGAGGATCCGTACTTTTTTATTCCGCGTTGCTTTTCTCTTTTCCCTGGCTCTAGACATCGACTAAACTCCGATCACCAGATAAGAAAATAACACAATAAACCGAGGATATTATATCATATTATAAGGGCAAGCATAGCGTATATAGTATAGATCAACATATTATAAATAAACAAATTGAGTGTTTTTTTTGGATGAGATGAACTAACTCCTTTAGGAGTGATTTTTTACCGACAAACCGGTCTGATTCTCATAGACAGACCTTATTTAACTGTGATAATATGCTTAAACCCAGATATTGCAATAGACTTAAGTGCTAGGCTTGTTATTTTGACTTTATGCTGCGTCAGCCGGTACTTTTTTATGCTCGATGTACATCAAGTAGACCTGTGCAAAAAAGCACCGTCTTTCTTGCCTAAAGTCAAAATTCACGCGTCTATTATCTAAAGATATGGCAATATTAGGGTTAACAATCTTGGGACGAGGAGTCGAAATGACCGGCAATGTCGATGAACAACTGGCAGTAATCTGTGAGGGAGCAGAGGAAGTTCTTCCTCTGGAGGATCTGAAGTCAAAACTGGATAAATCGGTGCAGTCAGGGATTCCACTCCGGGTTAAGCTTGGTCTCGATCCGACGGCACCGGATATTCATTTGGGTCATACTGTAGTGCTTAAGAAGCTGCGACAGTTTCAAGACTTAGGCCACATGGCAATCTTGATTATCGGAGATTTTACAGCAATGGTGGGAGATCCTAGTGGTAAGTCTGAGACACGAAAGCAACTAAGCGAAGAGGAAGTAGTAAAGAACGCCGAGACTTATGCCAAACAAGCTTTTAAGATATTGGATTCGAACCCCCAAAAAATCCAACTGGTAAGGAATAGTACCTGGTTGGGAAAAATGAGCATGGAGGATATGTTGAAACTAACATCTTCCTATACTGTTGCTCGAATGTTAGAGAGAGATGATTTCTCTTTACGCTATCAAGACAATGCTCCCATCAGCATAGTAGAGTTTATATATCCTCTTTTGCAGGGCATGGACTCAATTGCTATCAAATCCGATGTTGAACTAGGTGGGACCGACCAAAAATTCAACTTGTTGGTTGGCCGGGATCTTCAAAGAGCGTATGGACAGGACCCCCAGGTCATTATTACAGCCACTCTTCTTGAAGGTACTGACGGGAGCCAAAAGATGAGTAAGAGCTTGGGTAATTATATCGGAGTGACCGAATCTCCCGAGGAGATATTCGGGAAAACAATGAGCATTCCCGACGAACTCATGGTTAAATACTATAAACTGGTAACAAATCTTCCCGCAGACGAAGTTGATAAGATTGAAAAGGGATTAAAGGAAGAAAAGCTGCATCCTAGTGAAATAAAGCGCCGGTTAGGGCAAGTGCTGGTTGCACATTTCCATGATGAGGAGGCAGCGCGGAGAGCAGAAAAGGTATTTAATGCGAAACATATTGCAGTGTCACTTCATGATGAAGTGGGTATAACCGACCGGATCAAATTACTGGAAGAACAGGGACAAATTAAAGAAGTTGCCATATCATCCGCAGATTTGAATAAGGGAAAAATGTGGATTGTAAAAGTTGTTAAACTGGCAGGTTTCGCCAAGTCAAATGGCGAAGCGCGCCGGTTGGTGGAACAAGGTGCCGTAAAGGTAGATGACAGAGTAATCGATTCCTCTGTCAAAGAATTAGATATAAGCGGAGATGAAATATTACAGGTAGGAAAAAGAAGATTTGCCAGGTTGAAACTGGAATAGGATAAGCTTTCTTTGTACAGATAATGGGGTGTTGCTGTAACAGGCAAGCATTAACAAGGATGCTGTGACTTGGGGCGGCAAAAGCGAATTACGAATTTACCTGGACGGATTTCTATTTAGGCTGGTAATTTGGCCAGTTTAGTCTCGATTATTGTTTGACAATGCATTTTACGAGTGATATTATTATTGTGGGTCTAAAGGCTCGAAAACTAAAGACGGAGTTGCCATTTGATTAGAATATTTTTCGGAGGCGACAAGTCCAAAATAGAATGAAAGTGCAATAAATAGAGTTCTATTTAGCTTGTCGCTGAGGTCGGCTCCGCAGCGACAATTTTTTTTGGAAAACAGGTATTGTTTTCTTGACAGCTAAGATTATGAATGGTACATTACCATATGCGCTTTTAGGCATGTAAGTGCTGGTATTGCGCAGTTTGCTTGGACCTTGAAAACTGAACAGTGTGTGCGAATTATACAAAGCCAGAAATTAACCCGTCATTCCTGTTAACTTTATGGTTACAGGATGATGTATGTTTTGGATTTGCAAACAGGTAGAAGTTGTGTCAGGCAACTTTTGCTTAAGATTTTCATGGAGAGTTTGATCCTGGCTCAGGACGAACGCTGGCGGCGTGCTTAACACATGCAAGTCGTGCGATCTTTCTTGATTGCGAGCTTGCTCAAAATCGAGGTTGAGATAGCGGCGAACGGGTGAGTAACGCGTGGGCAACCTGCCCTAAAGACTGGGATAACTTCTCGAAAGGGAAGCTAATACCGGATACCTTTGTAGATATGCATATATTCTCAAAGAAAGCCTTCGGGCGCTTTAGGATGGGCCCGCGTTCCATTAGCTAGTTGGTAGGGTAACGGCCTACCAAGGCTGTGATGGATAGCCGGCCTGAGAGGGCGACCGGCCACACTGGGACTGAGATACGGCCCAGACTCCTACGGGAGGCAGCAGTGGGGAATATTGCGCAATGGGCGAAAGCCTGACGCAGCAACGCCGTGTGGACGATGAAGGCCTTCGGGTTGTAAAGTCCTGTCACAGGGGACGAAGCCCCAACTTGTTTGGGGTGACGGTACCCTGAGAGGAAGCCCCGGCTAACTACGTGCCAGCAGCCGCGGTAACACGTAGGGGGCAAGCGTTGTCCGGAATTATTGGGCGTAAAGAGCACGTAGGCGGTTTGCCAAGTCAGGTGTGAAAACCTCAGGCTCAACCTGAGGACTGCACTTGAAACTGGCTGGCTAGAGTCTAGTAGAGGAGAGTGGAATTCCTGGTGTAGCGGTGAAATGCGCAGATATCAGGAAGAACACCGGTGGCGAAGGCGGCTCTCTGGGCTATGACTGACGCTGAGGTGCGAAAGCTAGGGGAGCAAACAGGATTAGATACCCTGGTAGTCCTAGCTGTAAACGATGGGCACTAGGTGTAGGGGGTTATCGACTCCCTCTGTGCCGAAGTTAACGCATTAAGTGCCCCGCCTGGGGAGTACGGCCGCAAGGCTAAAACTCAAAGGAATTGACGGGGGCCCGCACAAGCGGCGGAGCATGTGGCTTAATTCGACGCAACGCGAAGAACCTTACCAAGACTTGACATGCATTCGAAAGCCTTTGGAAACATCGGCCCTCTTTCGGGACGGATGCACAGGTGGTGCATGGTTGTCGTCAGCTCGTGTCGTGAGATGTTGGGTTAAGTCCCGCAACGAGCGCAACCCCTGTCCCATGTTGCCAGCATTTAGTTGGGGACTCATGGGAGACTGCCCCGGTCAACGGGGAGGAAGGTGGGGATGACGTCAAATCATCATGCCCCTTATGTCTTGGGCTGCACACGTGCTACAATGGCTTGCACAATGGGCTGCGAAGGGGCAACCCGGAGCGAATCCCTTAAAGCAAGTCTCAGTTCGGATTGGAGGCTGCAACTCGCCTCCATGAAGTCGGAGTCGCTAGTAATCGCGAATCAGTACGTCGCGGTGAATACGTTCCCGGGCCTTGTACACACCGCCCGTCACACCACCCGAGTTGTCTGCACCCGAAGTCATTGGCCCAACCCTTCTGGGAGGGAGATGCCGAAGGTGTGGAGAGTAAGGGGGGTGAAGTCGTAACAAGGTAGCCGTACCGGAAGGTGTGGCTGGATCACCTCCTTTCTAGGGAGTTAGATAATGAAGCTCCTAAGTCGGTCTGGTTTAAGTGCACACTGTTTGGTTTTGAAGGTCCAATCCTTCAGCGGATGTTTGATAAACCTAACAGCTGGAAACAATACAGCTGCTTTCTTGCGGAACATGAAGAGGTTCCTGCGGGATGGTGGTTAAATTATTTTGACATCCGTGCAAGATGTATTTGTACCTTGAAAACTACACAGCGAAAGTCGGGTATTTCAGATCAAGTTAGTAAGGGCATATGGTGGATGCCTTGGCATCAGGAGTCGATGAAGGACGTGGTAAGCTGCGATAAGCCTCGGGTAGGTGCAAACAACCGTTTATCCGGGGATTTCCGAATGGGGGAACCCAGTCCGGGTCATGCCGGGTTATCTATATCTGAACACATAGGATGTAGAGGACAACCAAGGGAACTGAAACATCTAAGTACCTTGAGGAAAAGAAAGCAAAATGCGATTCCCTGAGTAGTGGCGAGCGAAACGGGATGAGCCTAAACCGTTATTTGCGTTAAAGCCTGCAGGCGTTGCGGTAACGGGGTTGTAGGAATTTGCCTGGCCGAACTGCAGTGAGGCCGAAAAGTTACAAAACTGCCTTCTAGTCGAATAGTCTGGAAAGGCCAACCATAGAAGGTAAAAGTCCTGTAAGCGAAAGCGGGCAGTCTTTTCGGGCAAATCTCCTAAGTACCACGGGACCCGGGAAATCCTGTGGGAATCTGCGAGGACCACCTCGTAAGGCTAAATACTACCTGATGACCGATAGTGAACTAGTACCGTGAGGGAAAGGTGAAAAGTACCCCGGGAGGGGAGTGAAATAGTACCTGAAACCGTATGCCTACAAGCAGTTCGAGCCCTCTTCAGGATGCAGGATTCAGGATACACAATTCAGGATCAATTATTTAATCGCAACCAGCGCTGAAGCTGGCAATATCATGGATCTTGTATCTTGTATCCTGTATCTTGAATGGTGAGAGCGTGCCTTTTGTAGAATGAACCGGCGAGTTATGGTGTGTAGCGAGGTTAATCCTAAGGAGAAGCCGTAGCGAAAGCGAGTCTTTAAATGGGCGCATTAGTTGCATACTATAGACCCGAAGCCGAGTGATCTATCCATGGCCAGGGTGAAGTCCCGGTAAAACGGGATGGAGGCCCGCACCCACTTCGGTTGAAAACGGAGGGGATGAGCTGTGGATTGGAGTGAAAGGCTAATCAAACTCGGTGATAGCTGGTTCTCCCCGAAATAGCTTTAGGGCTAGCCTCGGGTGTTTAGATTTGGTGGTAGAGCACTGGATGAGCTAGGGGCCTTACCAGGTTACCAATCCCAACCAAACTCCGAATGCCAAATCTTTAGAACCCGGGAGTCAGACTGTGGGGGATAAGCTCCATAGTCGAAAGGGAAACAGCCCAGACCACCAGCTAAGGTCCCAAAATATGGACTAAGTGGAAAAGGATGTAGAATTGCCCAGACAACCAGGATGTTGGCTTAGAAGCAGCCACCATTGAAAGAGTGCGTAACAGCTCACTGGTCAAGTGATTCTGCGCCGAAAATTTAACGGGGCTCAAGTCCATTACCGAAGCTGTGGGATTTGGCAGATTGCTAGTAGCTTATAGCAAATGGTTTATCCATAAGCTATGTGCCATTAGCTATTTGCTGGATCGGTAGGGGAGCATTCTTTGTGGGCTGAAGTCAGCGGGAAACCGCTGGTGGACTGCAAAGAAGAGAGAATGCCGGTATAAGTAGCGAGAGGAAAGTGGAAAACTTTCCCGCCGTAAACCTAAGGGTTCCTGAGCAATGTTAATCATCTCAGGGTTAGTCGGGACCTAAGCCGAGGCCGAGAGGCGTAGGCGATGGACAACCGGTAGATATTCCGGTACCACTAGATTGTGTTTGATCAATGGGGTGACGCAGGAGGGTAGATCATCGTGGCGTTGGTTGACCACGTTCAAGCACGTAGGAGGTAGGGATAGGTAAATCCGTCCTTGCTTAACTCCGAGGTGTGATGACGAGCCGATTGAGGCGAAGTGATTAATCCCACACTGCCAAGAAAAACCTCTAGGTAGCAATCTGGTGCCCGTACCACAAACCGACACAGGTAGGTGAGTAGAGGATACTAAGGCGATCGAGAAAACCCTCGTTAAGGAACTCGGCAAAATAGCCCCGTAACTTCGGGAGAAGGGGTGCTCTTTTAGGTGACAGCCTTCGCGGCTGGAGCTAAAGAGAGCCGCAGTGAAATGGCCCAAGCGACTGTTTACTAAAAACACAGGTCTCTGCTAAGTCGTAAGACGACGTATAGGGGCTGACGCCTGCCCGGTGCTGGAAGGTTAAGGGGAAGAGTCATCTACTTCGGTGGAGAAGCTCAGAACTTAAGCCCCAGTAAACGGCGGCCGTAACTATAACGGTCCTAAGGTAGCGAAATTCCTTGTCGGGTAAGTTCCGACCTGCACGAATGGCGTAACGACTTGGGCGCTGTCTCAACGAGGGACTCGGCGAAATTGTAATACTCGTGAAGATGCGAGTTACCTGCAACAGGACGGAAAGACCCCGTGAACCTTTACTGTAGCTTGACATTGGGTTTTGCTCCATCATGTCCAGGATAGGTGGGAGGCTGGGAAGCCCCAACGTTAGTTGGGGTGGAGCCAACCTTGGGATACCACCCTTGGTGTAGTGGAGTTCTAACGATAGGCCGTTATCCGGCTATCGGAAAGTGTCAGGTGGGCAGTTTGACTGGGGCGGTCGCCTCCTAAACAGTAACGGAGGCGTCCAAAGGTTCCCTCAGCACGGTCGGCAATCGTGCGTAGAGTATAAGGGCAGAAGGGAGCTTGACTGCGAGACCTACAAGTCGAGCAGAGACGAAAGTCGGGCCTAGTGATCCGGCGGTTCAGTGTGGAATGGCCGTCGCTCAACGGATAAAAGGTACTCCGGGGATAACAGGCTTATCTCCCCCAAGAGTCCATATCGACGGGGAGGTTTGGCACCTCGATGTCGGCTCATCGCATCCTGG
>SDBS01003868.1_pt1 | contig 14691 bp, 10 predicted proteins | sample 2277091 | NCBI WGS metagenome assembly SDBS01 (sample SAMN10404972, study PRJNA504765) | marine sediment metagenome | isolation source: marine sediment core GS10_PC15, 163 cmbsf | place: Arctic Ocean: Southern Knipovich Ridge | collected 2010
AAAGTTGTCATGGAAGAAATGACTGTTGAAGAACTCATGGAAGTTGGACATGAAATTGTTGCTTCACCGAGACCTCGAGCAGAAGTTGAAGAAGAAATAATAGATTTTTCAAAACCAAGGGAAACAATTAAGAAGACTATAGAAGATATTTTGGCTGAGGAAGAATACTCTATTGATGTGAACCCCCAATCTGTTGCGGGTGCTACTTTAAAATGTATAAACATGATAGGTGAGAGCAACAACAAGCAATTTAGAACTCAAATGGAGTTTAAGTTTATGCTGGGCAAAAGATCTCAGACTTTGGCTGCTTTAATTGAATCTGAAGGTAAAAAATGGGGTATAGAAATTCCATCAATTAAAACTTTTGATCGAAGTGCTGGAGTTGCGGGATATTACGCTGCTAAAAGATTAAAAGATGCAATCTCTGAGAAGGCAATAGATGCAGGAATATTAATTGTGCCAACAGGTACTGGGGGAGCGAAGTATGAATTGATTCTGAAAGATAATCCTGATGTTCATAGATTTGAGTTAAATAATGAAATTGGAGAAAATTTAATCGCAAATGCATTAAAATATCCAACTCGTGAAGGGTGGGAAATTGCAGCTATTATTTTCGCTGATATTGGAGAATATCAACCACCACCTATGGAAGACTTAGGCTCTGAAGAAAATTCAATTACTTAAGTTAAAAATAGATTAAATCTCGTTTAAAAGTTCTCTAATTTTTTTATCTAAACCATGCAATTCTTTCGCCAAACGAATTGCTCTCTGTGAACTACTTTTTAACTTCATGAGTGTATCAATTGATTCAACAATTTCAAAGCTATTTGATATGTCAATTAAACTTTCAATCGGGTCAAGTAAATAATTATAAACATAGAGCTCATTTCTTTCTATTTCAATAGTCCTTTTTTCTAATTCTTTATAGAGATTGTCACGTTCTTTTATTACATCTGGAAATGTCCCAACATGATTACCTTTATTTTCTAAAAAAGATGAAATTTCATTTTCCTGAATAACTAATGCTAATTCTGCTGCCTTTAAAAAACATTTTTTAGCTCTCTTATATTCCCCTTCAGTAAACCAATGTTCAGCAAGATTTACCTCAGATGCGAGCTTTTCAGGGATTTCTTCACCCAGATCAATTAATTCTCTTGCTTCTGTTAATTTTCCATCATCAATCATTTGTTTAGTTCTCTCGTTAATTGTATCTTTAATAATTTTGGGTTCTTTTAATTTCTCAATTAAACTTAAAATTGATTTCATAGCTTTTTTTAGAACATCAGTCATCTTTTTCTTATCAGCTGTGAAATTTTCGATTAAACTTGCCTCAACATTAGTAAAAAAACTCTTCAACGAAACTAAGTCTTCATCATCCTCTAAAATAAAACTCATATAAATATTGTTTTTTTCTATAGATTCAGCATTAACTTTTCTAGAATAATAACGAATCTCATCTTTTCGAATAGACGCTTCAATCAAATCTCTTTTACCATGTTTCTCCGAAAATTCTTTTAGTGTGGATGTCGGAATTTTATCCCCTTCTTTTAAATAATATTCTGCTAATATATTTGGTCCAAAGGATTTATCGATTTCATATAAAATAATCGCTCTTGGCATACTATTAAATCTCTGTTTATTTGATTTTAGTAATTAGTTATATATTATAGTGTTAATAAGCTTTTAATTTTAAATTTTTATTAGATCAAAACAATTAAAGATATATTAAAGAAAAATTTAATGGAATGTTATACGGAGATGGTTAGGTATTGGGATCTATAATAGAAGACACATTTTGCGAAGCTTTTTCAGGAATTTGCTGTCAACTGATGGTAACTGCTCAAGATGCTGAATTTTTAAACAGAGCCGCTCACGCCTTTACGTCACTTCCTTCAACTGTTTTTGGAGATGCTGAAGGGGGGATCGTGAGATGGCTTCCTGAAAAAGATACAATTGATAAGAGATTGGGAGCAATTGTTCAGTTGTGGGTAACAGGTACAGGAAAAAAGGCTGTAGCAAAGTTTTATGATCAGTTGGGAAGAAGAATAAGACAAGGAATTCTGGTTGTTCCAACTACAGCGGTATTTGATCATTACCCAAGCAAAATAGAAACAAAATTTGAGATGATGGGAAACGTGGGCCATTGTGGAGATGGATATGAAGACATTATAGAAAAATTTGAAAGAAAGATGATTTCAGTTCCTATTATGATGGGTTATGATTTTTTGATTGATTCTGAACTTTCCTACAATAAAGGTGTAATGGGGGGAAATCTATGGTTATTTTGTGATTCCGTTGATTCTGGAATAAAAGTAGGTCGAGAGGCAGTAAAAATCATAGCTGAGATTGATAATGTTTGTACTACATTTGATGTGTGTTCGGCAGGATCTAAAATCGAAACTAAATTTCCTGAAATTGGTCCATCAACAAATCATCCTTATTGTCCAACTTTGAAAGATAAACTATCTTCAAACGAATTTTTAGTTCCTGAAGGGGTAGCATCAATTCCTGAAATTGTTTTCAATGCAATTGATCTCAAAACAATAAAAAAAACGATGTCATCTGTTCTAGAAGGAATAATAAATCTTAATGGTTTAATTAAAATTTCTTCAGGGAATTATGGAGGAAAGCTTGGAAAATATAAAATATATTTACGTGAATTAGGGCTTAACGATAACTATTTTTTATAATTTAATGTTTTTTCTTTTATCTGTGCTAAATTTTTACCGGTTTTATAAAGAGCATACCATTCATAGTTCTCTTCAAAAATTTTTTCAATAGCTTGTAGTGGAAGATCGGCATGAACGTCTCTATCTGTTAGATACTCACCAAATTGATGACCTTCATTATCAAATTTAGGGAAAACGGCATCATTTTCACCATCAAATTCTACCATCGGAAGAAATTTTCCCTTTAATGCGGTTTTAGGGTCAAATGAAGGTGTTAGTTTTACCCATTTCTTATTTAAATAGAATTCACTGTACCCATGAACATACATAATATTTGTACCCATAAGGGATATCACTTTTTGTGAAATTTTATGATTAATTAAGTCTATCAAATGAATCCGAGCCGGAATTCCTATTGATCGCGCAAAGGATGATAATAAAATTGATTTCGACACACAAAAGCCATTCTGTCGCCTTAATGTTACACTAGCCCTAAAATTTGCTTTAATATTAGGTATATATGTTAACATGTTATATTTGATTTTATCCCTTACCCAATAAAATAAAGAAATAGCTTTTTCTTTATCTGTTTTAAGATCTTCCGTAATCTCAGCAGCTTTTTTTCTGACTGATCTCTTGTTGAAATCAAAAAATTCCGTAGATTGAAGATATATGTCTAGATCTTCCATAATTATAAAAGATATTAATTATTTTAGAAGATTTCTTTTTTGTGTAGTTTTAATCTGCGGGGAATATCTTGAGCGTTTTATTAAATTGATTAAAAAGAAATCTTAGATTTTAATATGATTGGATAATTTCTTTGTTGATTTATAGAATAAGATAAAAATAATTACTGTTAACAATATTTATAAATAATAGCCTAACAATAAATTTAAATAATTCAGTTATTACTTTTAAATCGAGAAAAACTACTTCAAAGATGTGAAAGATTATGGAACTTGCATTAGTATTATCCCGTTTCGACCCTCTTTATGGACCAAAAATTATTTTAAAAGCTCCTAAGTCTATGGAAGAAAAATTATTGAAAGAAATTCCCTCACTTATGGAACTTCCCACAAAGGGAGTCTTCATTCACATATTTGGAACTGTTAAAACAGCAAATTTATTTTTTAAACTCCCTAATCCATTTGCTCGTGGTTTATACGAGAGTTTGTTGATATCAATAATTACAGATAGTAAGAGTGAATTAAGTTTATTGCTTGCGAATGAATTACTTGAGGGATTTGCTGTAAATTTCGTAAATATAGAAGATACGCATAAAGCATTTGACTATGAACCAAAAGATTTTGAAGCTGATATAATAAAAAAAAAAGAAATAGAAAAATTCTTCTTTTCCTATTTTGAAACTGTTAAACCAGCAATTAAAACATTAGAAATGGCAGAGCATCGATATCAGTCTCTATTTCAAGCAGCTAGAGATGCAATTTTCATAATGAATCGTGATAATGGTGTCCTTATTGATGTAAACTTGGAGGCAGAAAAATTGGTCGAATTGAGTAAAGAAGATATCCTTGGGATGAAAGCGATTGAATTAGATCTATTTGATGAAGGATTAGTCGATCCAACTATGGTGAGACATCTTATTGGTCAGCCTCCTCCTATAATTTCAAGAATTAAAAAATCAACCGGTCAACCATTATATCTCGAAGTAAGCGTAAACGAAATCCAATTAGGGGATGATTTCTTTATTCAATACCTATTTCATGATCTTTCTGATATTCATGTGGTAGAAGAAAAGCTTAAGGAACATTCTAAAAAAATTGATACTATGAATAAATTTATAAGTATAGCTAATCAGGCAATTGACTTGACTGATTTATTAAATAAATTAATAGTTTCACTAATGGAATTTTTAGATCTAAAAGGATGCTGCATTTATTTAGTTGATAAAGTACAAAATATAGCATATATTCAAGCACACAAAGGACTCCCACAATTTTTTTTTGAAAATAATAATCAACAAGAGATAAGCAAAAAGCCATTCGATATTGTGTATACAAGGGGAGTAGCATTAGTAAATGAAAACTTTCCTGAGGTTATCAATAAGTTTATGGTAGGATATGAATCAGAGCCGAGTGCAGTTATACCTTTGTTTTCTAAATTTGAGATCTTGGGCTGTATAGTTATGCTCTATAAATACCATACCACACTTTCAGTAGAGGATATGGATTTAATAATTTCGATTGGTTTGGAAATAGGGACAACTATTGAGAAAATGCAAAACCAAGATGATTTAATAAAAAGTGAGCAACAAAATGCACTTCTTCTTAAACATATTCCCTTTTCAATTTTTAGAATAACTATAGATGGAATTGTTAAAGATGCAAAATTGGATAAAAAAGTTGAAAAAGTTTTTAATTTATCATCAACTTCACAGAACTTCATTGGTAAAAATCTAAATGAATTTTTGCCAAAACGAATTTCTCAAGAAGCTCTCGATCAAATTGAAAAAGCTTTAGAAATGCAAGAAAGAGTTGAAATGAAATTTTCTTTGCCTATTGAAGAAAATAAGATAATTTTTCGAGCAGATATTATACCTATAGCGAAAAATGAAATTTTAGCTTTTGTTCAAAACCTAACACGAACTTGGCAATAAAAACTTAACGAGATTCTACAACTACTTTAAGTTTTTCTGCTTTACTTTGAAAATCAATAGCGAGCGAATCGTCCCCAAGTTCTAGGCATGTATTGCTTATTTTCTCAAATAATTCTACAGCTACATCAAAGGTGCCTTGCTGTAAAGCTATTTGAGCTTCATTCATTAAGCGATCTCTTTCAAAAAGAGGTTTTAACAAAGGTGATACATCTGGATCCATTTCTAAAACATCTGCGATGATTCTAACCATTTTTACTCGATTTTCTGGTTGGATAGCTATAAATGGGTATGTCTTTTGGCCTAATAGTTTTTCTATTTCTTGTACGTTTAAAGCATCCGGTAAATCTTGTTTATTAGCGATCACCGCTAATCGTGCGTAGGGAACAACTTTATTGACTAACTCAAAAAAGTACCTGCTCTTTTCAAGATTAGTTAGAGTTGAATCTGTAATAAGCAGTACAGCGTCACTGCCTACAATAAATTTCTCCCAGAGAAAGTCGAATTGGTCCTGTCCCGCAAAATCCCAGAGTAAGAACTGAAGTTTTCCAATTTTAATTGTAGCCACTTCTCCTGTAATCGTTGGAGTATGTTGCATAGGGATTTCCTCTTCTTTCATCAGTTTAGTTATCGTAGTTTTCCCCACTCCAGAAAATCCAATAATAGAGATTTTAGGTTTTAGATTTTTATGAATTCCGTCAACAGTTGGATCCATTACTTCAGAAATCAAATCGAAATTTGCATTCTGGATACTGTCACTATAAATATCTAAAAAACTATTTTTTAATTTATTTAGTTGAGGTTTAATACTCTCAATATCATCTCCTAATCCCGATAATAAGAGAAATACACAATTTAAGTCCTTTTCTGCTAAATAAGAAAGTTTGTAATCAAAAAATTCAAAACTCCCAAAATCAGAACCAAATTTTGAAAGTGATACTTTTTTAATCTTCATGTAAACGTTAGAGAAGAGAGTTTCTTCTAAACCTTTCGCATAATTTCTTTGATATATAACATTATCATTAAAAATAATAAATACTTGTCTTAACATCCTCTATTCCCCTGATTTCTCTTTTTAACTATTTTGTGCTAATCTTTCTATTATGCTATCCTTTAAATTTAGCAATTCTTCTTCCAGCAGTGTTTCCGAAAATAATAAAAGATTTTTAAAACTAGCGTGAAAATTAGTTATATCTTCTCTTAATCCATGTAATATTTTAGGACCGGCACTTATAAACTTAGGTAATGGTATAGATTCATCTTGTAATTTACTATCCTTGTATACTCTTTCATACAAATAATATAGAGTGCTTGTATCAAAATCAGCAGAGGAAACTTGGACGATAAGATTATTATCTTGATTAGTGACAAGACAAATCGTTTTAGTCAGGTTTTGAAATGATTTTTTTATGGTCTCCTCTAGATTTGATGTTTCTTTTGAAAAAGCACTAAAAGTATTTGATATCGCGTTGTAAATAGTATACACTAAATTGGGATGCAAACTAGTGAAATATATAGTTAAATCTTCAGGTAATTCCAACTGCCTATTAATCTGTTTTCGAATTAAATCTAATTTACTCCCAATCTTCTTATCGATTAATAGATCGATCTTATGTAAAAATAATATGAGTTTGGCTTCAAATTTATGTTTTTTATTAATTTCATAAAGACTTTTTATATCATCAATGATATCTTGAGAATCGGCAATCCAAGTTGGATAATCAAAAATATAGATGATCGCTCCTGTGTTTTCAAAAGTTATTAACTGTTTTTCCTCGTCTTTCAATAGAATCGGAAGTGATTGACCGGGTGTGTCGAGTAAACTAATTTTTAAGTCCATAAATTCATGTACGCTATATTTCACGCCAATTGTAGTTTCTAGTGGAAATAGAACCAATTCATTAGGGTCTTCTCCTTCAAATATAACTTTTTTAATTGTGGTTTTCCCCACTTCAGGTTTCCCCACAAGCGCAACTCGTTTGGTTAACATTTTTCTACCTCTATTTTAATATTTAATCAAATTCTAGTATCATAACGTAAAAATTCTTAATTTATCAGCCTTACTTTTAAATTCATTAGCTTTAGAAGCGTCTCCTAATTCATTACAAACTGAAAATAATTCATCATAATACTTAACAGCTTCCTTTAAATCTCCTTGTCCTAAAGCATTTTGTGACTTTTTTATCAACATATCTCTTTCGAATATTGGTTTTAATAACGGTGAAACTTCTGGATTCAAATCTAAGAGATCTGCTATAATTCTAATGATTTTATCTCTACTGTTGGGCTCAATAGCAACCATGGAATAAGTTTTCTGAGCCATTTGGTTTTCAATATCATCAATATTCATAGCATCAGGTAAATCTTGTTTATTTGCGATAATTGCAATTCGAGCAAATGGAACTGCTTTACTTGAAATATCTATGAAACTTTTATTTTTCTCCATATTAGCCTGAGTCGAATCAGTCATTAGAAGTATTGCATCACTTCCGGTCATAAACCTTTCCCAAAGATAGTCAAATTGATCTTGACCTGCGAAATCCCACAAATACAGATTAACTCCTTCAAGTTGGATTGTAGCTACTTTCCCTGTAATTGTCGGAATATGTTGGGTTGGAACCTCTTCTGATTTTATCAGCCGTGTAGTTGTTGTCTTACCTACACCTGAAAGCCCAACAATTGATATTTTTACTCTGAACCTTCTTTGAATCTCATCAACAATCACTTGTAATTCTTCTTCTTTTTGTGCAAAATCGATTTCAGTGATATTTTGATCATAATTCTCCACAAATTTTTTCTTTAAGGATCTTATTAAGGGTTTTGCACTCATCATGTCGTCAGAAAATCCTAATACAAAAAAGAAAAGTAAATTAAGCTCCTTGTTGACAAAATATAAAATCCTCGACTCAAAAAAATCATGTATTCCAATTTCTTCTCCTGTTGGTGAAAATGCCTCACTTTTTATACTTAAATATACATTTATCAATAGTGAGGCATCGATTCCTTTCGCGTAGCTTCTATGATAAATAATCTTATCATTTAAGATTATATATACTTGTTTTAGCATTTTTTATCAGTAGATTTCTTCTAATCTAATTCTATTTTTATCATTGATATTTTTTCGCTTAATTCATCTCTTTCTAATGTTTCGGAAAGAAGCATTATCTTTTTAAATTTAGAATTTAAATCTGAGATATTTTTGAAAACAGTATAGAAAATTTTTGCTTCCAAGCTAATTGCTTTAATATCTTCCTTAGTACTGATTGTTTCATAGATTTTTTCAGCCAAATTATAAACCGTATTAGTGTCAAAATCATTTGACATCTCTTGGATTATGATATTATCAGATTGATTAGAGACTAAACATATTGTTTTTGGTAAGTTTTCAATTATCTTACGGATAATTGGCTTAAACTTGGATATTTCTTCCGAAAAACTACCTATCGTCTCAGATAATGCATTGTAAATAGTATATATTAAATTTGGATGTAGACTTGTATAGTAGAGATCGAGTTCTTCTGGTAAATCTAGAAGTTTATTTAATTGCTTCTTTACTATAGAAAGCTTAAAACCAATTTTTTGGGCAAGAATAAGGTCGATCTTATGGAGAAATAAGATTACTTGGGCGTTGAAATTATGTTCTTTGTTAATTTCATAAATACGGCGAATATCATTTATAATTTCTTCAGAATTTTCAATGTAGGATGGATAATCGAATATGTAAATTATTGCATTAGCATTTTCAAAAGATCGTGTTTGTTTTTCTTCATCCTGAAGTAACTTTGATAAAGATTGACCAGCTGTATCTAATAGAATAATTTTAGAATCCATAAATTCGTGAACTGAAAATTGAGTTTTTATAGTTGCTTCCAAGGGAAACATAACTAATTCGTTTGGGTCGGCCCCTTCAAAAACAACTTTTTTAATCGTTGTTTTACCCATTTCTGGTTTTCCAACAAACGCAATTTTGGTCGTCAATGTTTTTTCTCTATCTTTATCTCAAGCGATATTTCTAATTTTTAAGCTTAAGAACTTTCTATTATCCAATAATAATAGAAATATATAAACTTGAGTAAATAGATAGTTTTACCTTTATAGACTCTGTTTTTAATACCAAAATTAGAGTCTGATTTAGAACTATCAATGTTAAAAATTAAAGTAAAAAAAGGGGATTATTATATTCTAGAAGCAATAAAATCTATTAAGTCTAAAACCTTGATCTTTTCTTGTACATCTGGATCACAATCTTCATAAGCATCATTTAAGTTATTGATACAAAAGGGACAGCTTGTTAATAATATGTTTGCTTCAGTCTCTACGGCTTCTTGTAACCTATCCTTAGATATCTTAACAGCTAACTTAGGGAATTGGCTCTTTACACCACCTCCTGCCCCACAGCACCAAGCATTATTTCGATTTCTCTTCATCTCAACGAGAGTGACACCTGGTATTTTAGATATAATTGTTCGGGGTACATCATATACACCCATGTGGTGTCCTAAATGGCAAGGATCATGATAAGTGACTATTTTCTCTTCTCCTATCACTTCTTTAAAAGGAATTTCGTTATTTGTTAGCATCTCATCTAATAGTTCTGTAACATGTTTTACTTCAAAAGGTAGTTCTTCACCAAGGAGATTAGGATAATCTTTTTTCAATGTCCTATAGCAACCCGCACAAGCAGTAAACACTGTTTTAGCTCCAGTTTTTTTGATTTCTTCTAAGTTATGTCTCATTGTTTCTATAGCTGACTTTTCGTCGCCAATACGGAGCGCGATTGACCCACAACACCACTCATCTTTAGATATTGCTATTTCTTTTCCTCCGATCTCTAAAATTTTCATAAGGTTTTTCAATGTCTCAGAATGTTTTAAGGGTAATGTACATCCATGAAAAAAAGCTAGATCTGCTTTTTCTTTAATAAATGAAAATTGCGAAGCCCACTCTAATTTTTTGTCTTTCGGCTCACCGTAGGGATTTTTTAAAGCATCATCTCTCATGTAACTAATTATTTCACTGTGTCGTGGTAAGGGAGAAAGTCCTTCATCTACAAGATCTTTTCTCAATGCGTTCCATACTTCTACATGATCAATCCATTTTGATGTGTTATGTACAATGTTTTCATTTTGTGATTGATGACAAACTTCAGAACAATTCCCACACTCGGAGCACTGATATACAAATTCAGCCAATTCTTTACTTAAAGGTAGTTTACCTTCCAAAACGCTCTTTAAAACATTCATTTTACCTCTAGAAAAATAGATTTCAAAACCTTCCTCACCCTTCGCTTCCTTTATTGGACAAGTTAAAAATCTTCCAACAGCAGGTCTAATAGCATATCCGCAATCGCCGCAGTTCTTCTGCCATCTCTAGTAAATCTAGAGATTTATACAGGACATTACGGCTTTCCATTGCATTTTTAAATTTTTTAGTTTATTCAATTTTTCATTCCCCCCAAAAATTAAATTTACCTCTACTTAATATCATTTTAGGATCAAGAGTCTTTTTAATTGAATTCATCAGATTATAATAATCTGGTGGATAAGCGCCAATATCAACCATCAAACGAGACATAAAATCACCCATCATATACCACTGCGTTCCATGCTTTGTTACTCTTTCCAATAATGATTTCCAAAGTTTAAGGTTTAATTCATCAATGAAATCATGATTTTCTCCATTAATGTAACTCCCGAAGCTAGTAAAGCCACATGTAAGTTCTACGTTATTTCCATCGATTAATAATATAGGCCCACTTCCTGCAATAGGGCGATTTCCAGCAATATTAAGAATTTTTCTCATATCCTCATCATGTTCCATATCCCACTTATCGATATCATTTAGAACTTTGGGATAATTATTGATAGGTGTAAAACACTCAGCTGTTAGAGGTTGCATAGTAGGAAACATCCCCCATAAATTATGGTAAAATTGCCAATGTCCTTGTTCAGTATAATGCCATTTAGCTATATTTCCCTCAGAAATTTCCGACCCTAGAAATTCAGTTTTATTATCTACCATTATTTTATCTAGTTGCTTAACTTTTTCATTCAATTCCACTTCTGAATTTGCTTCAATAGTATAAAAAATTACTCCTCTTTTTCTTTTTAAATTATCCCACATTGGCATCATTCCTTCTTGAGCAGCAAACCTAACAATTAAATCCATAATATACATTAAATCATACACATCTATCCCTTTACGTCGAACTTCAGTCATAATCCTAGCTGAAACTTCTCTTTCTTTGCGTGGTAGTTGAAATGTCTTATAAGCTGCAAATTTCGGTCTAGGGAAAATTTGTAGTGAAACTTTTGTTTTAACGCCAAAAATCCCATTATCACCACAAAAAAGTCCAGATAAATCAGGACCATTACCAAATCTATTAAATGGAAACTTAGAGAATTTATTTGCCTGCGAGCCAGTTTCTATAATTTCGCCAGTAGGAAGAACAACTTCTAAGGATACTAGTTGATTTGTACACGCGCCATACTTAGCACATCCACCTCCTCCAACGGAATGATGAGAAATTCCACCTCCTATTGAAGCGGTCATACCTGAGCCCGGGCCCATGCATCCAGTATACAAACCAAATTGAGATAATTGCATATTTAGCTTACTCCATGAAATTCCGGCTTCAACTGTAGCTATTAGATTTTCTGTATCTACATTGATAATATTATTCATCCGTTTCATATCTAAAACAATTCCAACATCTCCGATTGGTTTGCTTCCTCCAAACTCACAAATTCCTGCACCGCGTGGAGTGACTGGGACATCCTCTTCATTAGCAGTTTTAAGAATTTCAGAAATTTCTTGAGCATCTTTAGGTCTGATTACAATATCAGGAACTCCTTGTAGAACAACGTCCACATTTCTGGAATACGCGTGTCGTATATTAATATCATTTGATATGAATTTTTCTTTAACTATATTTTTTAATTTATTAAACAAATCGGGCATTATTCATCATTTTTCGAAATTGAAGTTTAATATATAATATGATGTTTTTATTGATAAATATAATAATAATTAAGTTTAAGAGTAAAAAATAGTTTTAAAGCAAAATTATAATTGATTTTATGGATATTATTAAAATTTGAAATATTTTATGGGTTACAAGTTTCAAAATTAATCAATACTTATTCAAAGATGAAAAGCACTAATCTTTTTTTAAAAATATTTATAAGTATTTAAAAGTATATACTAAATAATATATATATTCAATTAATTACCAATCTGACATAATTGTTAGAACAAAATATCCCATTTTACTTAGTAGAAATTTATATCAGAATGAAATTACACACTTAGGTAAATATTTATTGAAGAATCAAGAGTGTTTTGATTAATGAGAATAAAAAAAATACGATTTGTTTTTGTTGGGATTATTTCAGGTATTCTATATTGGTTATTGGAAGCTTTTCTCCATACATATATTTTTGATTTAGAGGGGAATTTCATTGAGAATCTTATTTTTCTACAGCCTAATGAATTATGGATGCGTATTACGTTTTTTAGTTTTTTAATCTTAATTAGTATTTATACTCAACGAGTCGCAAATAAAAGTACAAAAGAAGCTTCTTATAATGAAAGACAAGGGCTTTACTATCTTCTCGACGAACTTCCTGCCTTTGTATTTTTGCAAGCAAACGATTATACAATTCATTATGCTAATGATTATTTTCAAAAAATATTTGGTAAAATAAATAGTAAAAAATGCTATGAAATTCTTAATAATCGCAAACAACCCTGTGATAAATGTCCCCTCTCTAATATTTTTGTTGATAGGGTACCCATTGAAAGAGAGTGGAAAAGTTCTAGTGGAAGAACGTACCAAATTTATTACTATCCTTTTGAAGATATTCATGATGAAATTTTAGTGTTAGCTTTAGGTATTGATATTACCGAGCGTAAGGAAGCTGAGAATCTGATAAAAAAAAAGGAACATGAATTAGGAGAAAGAGTTAAAGAATTAACTTCTCTTTATAATGTTTCTAAGTTAGCTCAAGGGACTGAAATTTTACTGAATGAATTTTTTAGAAATATTTTAGAGGTTATTCCGCCAGGTTGGCAGTATCCAGAAATAACTGGTGCAAGAATAATTTTTAATGATCAAGAATTTAAAACTAAAAATTTTATCGAAACAAAATGGACTCAGAATTCTAATATAACAGAATTAGGGAAACTTGTAGGGAAGGTTGAGGTTAGTTATTTAGAAGAAAAGCCCGAGTTTGATGAAGGTCCGTTTCTAAAGGAAGAGAGAAATTTAATTAACGCTCTATCTGAAATCATAGGGAGAACAATCGAACACCGGAATATTGAAGAAGATTTAAAAGAATCAGAAGAAAAGTTTAGATCTATAGCTGAACAATCATTTATAGGAATCATAGTTTATCAGGATGGCGTAGTTAGGTATGCGAATGAATCGATGTCAAAAATAAATGAATATTCAGTCCAAGAAATGATGAATTTGACATCATCCGAATTTTTTAATATAATTCATCCAGATGATAGAGATGTTGCATATGAAAGAGTAAAACAATTGGAAATGGAAGATAATGAAGTTCCACCTTATTATTCATATAGATTAATTACAAAATCAGGAAAACTTAAATGGGTAAATGTTTATTCTAAGTTTATTCACTTTAAAAACAAGGAGGCTTTACTTACAACAATAATAGATGATACTGAAAAAATAAAAGCAGAATTGATGATTAAAGAGGAGATTACTAAATTAAAAGAGCTCGATCAAATAAAAAATGATCTAATAAGAAGAATATCGCACGAACTAAAAACACCATTAACCTCCATATTAAGTTCAGCAAATCTATTATTAGATTCTTTTAAAGAAGAAATGGGAACTAAAATTTTAGATTTTGTCGAGATTATAAATGAAGGAGGTTTAAGATTAAAAAATTTAGTTGATAATCTAATTAAAATTTACGAATTAGAATCAAATCAGGTTATTTTAAAAAGGCAAACTCAAAATTTAGTGGATATCATCAAACATTGTATAATTAAAGTAAGGCCTTTAATAAAAAAGAGAAAGCACTCATTAAAAGTAGAACTCCCTAAAGAATTTTATCTCAATATTGATGGTTCTTTAATTAAGCAAGTAATCATAAATTTGCTAACGAATTCCATAAAATTTACTCCCCCTAAAGGAGAAATCTTCATTAAATTATCTGAATATGATAATTGGGTTGAGATTTTAATAAAAGATTCAGGAATAGGCTTTTTGGTCGAAGAAAAAGAAAAATTGTTTACAAAATTCGGAAAAATTGAAAGATACGGGCAAGGTATGGATGTGGATACAGAAGGACCTGGATTTGGATTATTTATTTCTAAAAAATTTATTCAATTACATAAAGGAGAAATTTTTATGAAATCTGAAGGTCGTAACAAAGG
>SDBS01003870.1_pt1 | contig 14688 bp, 16 predicted proteins | sample 2277091 | NCBI WGS metagenome assembly SDBS01 (sample SAMN10404972, study PRJNA504765) | marine sediment metagenome | isolation source: marine sediment core GS10_PC15, 163 cmbsf | place: Arctic Ocean: Southern Knipovich Ridge | collected 2010
AGGTAAAACAACGCAGTGAACCCACCGTTGGGGGCCGCGGCTGCTTCCCCGTAGGATATATTGGCCGGTTTAACAACCAACAACGCGTCCTCGGCCAGACACTTGTACTCGGCGTATGCACCGAAACTGAACCCCTGGAAGGTGGATGCCATGACCTGGTCGCCTATCTTGAACTTTGTGACGGCCTTGCCCACTGACTCGATGACCCCTGACAGCTCCATCCCCAGAATCTTTCTCCTCGGCTTGAAGACGCCAAGGTACAATCGCCCCATGAGCCACTGGATGTTGCGGGGTGGAAAACCAAGCGAGGGGACGCGCATCCTGGTGTCCCCGACGTGCACCGTCGTCGCATATACTTTGATTAGAACTTCGTTGTCCCTGGGGGCTGGTTTCTCGACCTCTTTGAGGTGGAGGACCTCCGGCGGCCCATATTCTTCGTACACGATTGCTTTCATCGGGGCGTTCTTCCTTTGATCAACATAGTCTGCCTCGTTTAAATCAGTATTAGAGGTAGGGAGAGGTCGCCGGCCTCGTCGATGAAAATAATTTATCTAATTCTTTTATACGTGGAATCCCCCGTTCACTTGATAGCCTTGACTGATAAGATGCGTTTCCTGGACCTCAAGGTCAACGATGCCTACACGAACATGGCGACCGATGAGGCGCTTACAAAATCAAAGGGCGAGGGAGGCCCTGACACGCTCAGGTTCTACAGGTGGAAGCCATCCGCTGTCACCCTGGGATACTTCCAGAGCGTCGAGGACGAGGTTGACCTGGACGCCCTGAAGAGGTACGGCATCGATCTGAACAGGAGGATCAGCGGCGGAGGGGCCGTGCTCAACAGCGCCGAGGGCGAGATAACGTACAGCATCGTCATGGACGAGAACGACCCGAGGATCAGCGACGACCCCACCGAGTCGTACAGGTACCTGTGCCATGGCATCATCGAGGGGCTGGCCAACCTGGGGATAGAGGCCGATTTCAAGCCCATCAACGACATCATCGTGGGCCCCAAGAAGATATCAGGGAACGCCCAGATCAGGAGGTACGGCGCGGTGCTCCACCACGGCACCATCCTGGTTGATTTCGACGCCAAGCAGATGTTCAGCGTCCTGAAGGTCAGCGACACCAAGATCAGCGACAAGCTCATCAAGCAGGCCAACGAGCGGGTCACCACCATCAGGCAGGTACTTGACAGGAAAGTGGGCTTCGAGGAGGTCAGGGCTGCAATGGAGAAGGGTTTCGCCAAGGCGCTGGGCGTGGAGCTTGTCAAGGGTGAGCTTTCAACCTATGAAAAGGAGCTTGTAGGCGAGTTCAGGGAAAAATACGCGTCACGGGAGTGGCGCTTCAGGAGATGACGCTGTGAAGAGATGCGAGTACAAGGTACCCGGCGGGAAACTCCTCTGCGCCAAGGTGAAAGTTGAAGACGGCAAGATCAGCTGGCTCCAGATATCAGGAGATTTCTTCCTCCTCCCCGAAACCGACCTAGAGGACCTTGAGCGGCAGCTGCTGGGGATGGACGCGTCACCTGAATCAGTCAAGGATAAGGTGGTCAGCTTCTTCAGCGAGAGAAAGACCACCCTCGTGGGCGCGTCAGCCGAGGACTTTGCCCACGTCATCAACACGGCCATCTCATCATAGCCACTTTTCAGACAGAAAACTGATTAACGCTGAAATCAAAGCTTTCTACACATAATTGGTTGTGTTTTGATGGCGGGAAGTATTCTGGTTATCGGCCTGGGGGACCTTGGGTTCCACATTCTACAGTTCCTGACAAGGGTCACAGGTATCAGCAAGATCATAACGGCGGATGTCAACGCGGAGTTAGGGCTCGTGAAGACGAGGGACGCCGTGTTCGGCGCGTCCCAGCAGGGTTTCTACCCGGACACAAGCTTCACACCCATGAACCTGTACGATATCGACGGGACCGTTGAGGTGCTCCAGAGGATTAACCCCACCGTGATCTGCAACGTCACCAGCCTCATGTCGTGGTGGGTGCGCCACACCCTGCCCGCCGAGGTCTACAAGAAGCTAAACGTGGCTGGCTCGGGCCCATGGGTGCCCATGCACCTCTCGCTGACCCACAGCCTCATGCAGGCCGTGAAGAAATCCAAGATCGACACCAGGGTGGTGAACTGCTCGTTCCCCGACGGCGTGAACCCGGTGCTGAGCAAGGCAGGGCTGGCACCCACCATCGGAGGGGGTAACACTGCGCTTCTCATCCCGCCAATCAAGATGGTGGTAGCCGAGAAGCTCAAGGTGCCAATGCAGACCGTTGATGTCTCATTTGTCGGCCACCACTCAGTCGTGACCACTGGGATGAAGTCACCTTACTGGGTCAGGATATTCGCGGACAACAAGGCCGTGAGCGATATGTTCCCAAAGGAAAAGCTGGGGCCGCTGGTGATGAAGGCCCGCAGCAGGGGGATGGGCGCCACGGGCTGGACGGGGCCACCTCCGCAGCAGGCAACGGCCTCGTGTTTCCTCAGAAACGTCCTGGCCATCTACTTCGACAAACATGAGCTGCTGCACGCATCAGGACCACACGGCCTGCAGGGCGGGTACCCGGTGAGGCTCTCATACGACGACGTTGAAGTCGTCATGCCCGAGGGGCTGACCCTGAAGGAGGCTGAGCAGATCAACGCCAACGGCGCAAAGTACGACGGCATCGAGGAGATAAAGTCAGACGGGACGCTGGTCCTGACTGACAAGGCCGCAAAGATCATGAGGGAGACCCTTGGCTACGACAGGCCCGAGTACAGGCTGGAGGACACCGCCACCATCGCAAGGGAACTCCTTGATGTGGTGAAAAACAGGAAGGGTTAGCCCTTTCCAGGCCATTTTAAACGCCTTTTATTCAATCATGTTGGGCGTTGAAAACTAATCACCTGCCCAGACTGGGGCATCATTACAGGTCAATGGGGCCGTTGATCCAAGTTATTTAATACATTTCACCCCATGATGCAGTCATGGTTGATTATGACTGGTCGGTCTATGACCGTGACTGGATGGGCTACCCCCCGTCGAAACAGGCGGAGATACTGGTTGACACACTTGAGCTGTACGGCGACCCCGTTGCCATGGCGTGGTACCCCGACGGCACTCTCCCCCCGCACCTGGAGGAGCACATCTACGACGGCCCATTGAGGCTGATGCACTGCCAGTACATGATGCGGAGCAGGTTCAGGCTTGAGACATACATCCTGGACGGCACAAAGAGCAGGCCCGTGGTGGGCGAGGCCCCAGTGTGCAACGGCGACGGATACGTCGGGCTCGCGCCTATCATAGAGGGCACCCAGCACGGTGCATGGAACAGCATGAGGCCGCCCACAAGCGGGTTGAAGGCCGAACCCAGGATATACGGCACGAAGGCGGCATCCCTGAGGAACCTGGTCAACGACTACACCATCATCCCCAACGTCTACAGGTACCTGGCAATAGCGCCCCTCAGCGACTGCCCCTTCGACCCCGACCTCGTGGTCCTCTTCGGCAACCCCAAGCAGATGATGTACGCGTCCAGGGCGCTTCAGTGGAACACCGGCATCACGCCCAAGAGCAGGACGGGCCCAGGCACCTGTTCAAGCAGCTGGGCAGAGGCATACATGACGGGCGAGCCCCGGTACACACTGGGCTGCTTCGGCGTGTTCAGCGTCATGGCCATGAACCCAAACCACGTCGCGCTGAGCATACCCAGCGAGAGCATGCCCCAGATGGCGAGCACACTGAACAGCTGGAACAAGCACGGCAAGGCGCTGTTCAACGAGGAGCCCCACGACGAGGAGCGTGAGTACGTCCTAGGTCCCGATAACGAGCCCTACGTCAAGGCGGACCTCTACAAGGAGGACTATGTCAGCTGGAAGGAGCGCCTCGACGAGCCGTACAAGACATGGGAGGAGCGCAGGAAGGAGAAGGGCCTAGGAGTCCCCAAGGACAAGCACGGGGTCTGCTGACCTCTCAATCCATCGGTCTATTTGATTAAAAAAAAGGATGGGGATTACTCTTACTCTACCTTGGACTCCTTGTGGTCGCAGATGGGGCAAGTGTAGGGGACCATGCTGCCTGTAGCCGTGCCCGCCGGGAAATCAATGTTCTCGGCGTAGTATGTCGCGTCACAGATGCCGCATGAGAGCTTTACTTTCTTATCGTCTCCCAAAATATTCACCATTAACAAACAAACGTTTGCATTAATATTCAATGAAGGGTGATATTTAGACTATAATAGAAAAAAGGAAATTTAGTCAAAAAAGGGGTTACCTGTTCCCGTACCTGTTGTACAGGACTATCCCAGTCACTATCACCACGAGGCTGTAGACTCCCAGGAAGCCAAGGCTCTGCAACGATGACGCACTCGTGGCGGACGCCCCTCTGAGGAACACGTTGGTCAGTGTCTGCGTCACATAGGTGCTCGGCACCAGCCTTGACAGGTTCTCCGGGATGCCCGGGATGAAGCTTCCCAGCATCATCTGGGGCAGGATGAAGACGAAGGCAAGCCCGGTGGCCGCCCCCGATGATTTCGCCAGTGTGGCGGTGATCAGCCCGAACCCAACGTTGCAGAGCACCAGCAGCAGTGACATCAGGTACGCGAGGCCGACGCCCGCCAAGCCGCCCATGGGCCTGAAGCCCATCAGGTAAGCGGAGCCGAAGACTATCGAGACCTGCAGGACCCCTGTGAGGATATTGGCCACGACCTGCGCGGCGAAGATATCGGACGCCGTGGTGGGAGTTGTGGCGATCCTCTTGAGAAGCCCCTGCTGCCTCTCCTCGGTGAAGACCTGGGAGACTATCATGGTCACGAAGATGACGGCGTAGCTGAACATCCCCGGCATCATGGAGTCGAACTGGGTGACAGTTATGGACTCCACCAGCACGGGGGAACCTATGACTATGGGGCTTGGGGGCGATAGAGCCTCCACTCCGTAAAGGGTCACGGTGAGCGCCTGCTGGACCAGTGAGGGCACGACGGAACCCGCGATCATCGAGCCCTGGTCGATGGATAGCTCAAGGGTGGTCACGGTCCAGGCCGTCTCGTCAACGGGGTTTGATTTGAAGTCGTCAACGCTTGCACCGAAACCGCTGGGGATGACCAGCACGGCGCTGACCTTTCCCTGGCTCAACGCGTCCTGTCCGCTGGCGTCGTCATCGAAGTACTGTGGGACAAGGACGCCTGAAATGTTCAGGCCCGAGACCAGCTCCCCTGACCATGACGATGCGTCCTGATCAATTATCGCGACGCCGTACTGGATATCGCCGCCCCCTCCAATGCCGCCGAATGCTATGCCGAAGACGAGGGTCATGACCAGGGGGAGCATGATGAGCATGAACAGGTTGGCGGGCTCACGGAAGACACGGAGTATCTCCTTCACTGTGAGTGCCCTGACTCTCTGCATGTTCATTTAGACGGCCTCCCTGATGTTTCGGCCCGTGAGTCCTATGAAAACGTCCTCCAGGTTCTCGCCGCCGTTGGCGTCCATCAAAGCCCTGGGGGTATCAAGGGCGATGAGCTTGCCGTGGTCGATGATCCCGACGCGGTCAGCCAGCTCCTCTGCCTCCTCGATGTAGTGGGTTGTGAGGATCACTGTTCTACCGCTGGAACGGAACTCGTTGATGAAATCCCATGTTGCCCTCCTGCTCTGGGGGTCCATGGCCACCGTTGGCTCGTCCAGGAACGCTATCTCCGGGTCGTTGATGAGCGCCATGGCCAGGTTGATCCTCCTCACCATGCCGCCGCTGTAACCGTCGGTCTTCCTGTCCGCTGATTCCTCCAGCCCGATCTTCTCTATGAGATAGGCTGACCGCTCGTTGATTAGCGCCTTGGACATACCGTGGAGGTCCCCGAAGAGCTTGATGTTCTCCCTGCCCGTGAGGTACTTGTAGTAAGCCGAGTGCTGGGGGCAGACCCCGATGATCTCCCGGACCTTGCCAGGCTCCTTGGTTATATCAAAGCCGCCGACCGTGGCGGAGCCACTGGTGGGCTTGATGAGCCCCGATAGGACGTTGATTGTTGTAGACTTTCCCGCGCCGTTGGGCCCCAGGAGACCGAATATCTCTCCCTCCCTGATCTCAAGGCTGAGGCCGTCAACCGCGGTGATATCGCCGAACCTCTTCACGAGGCCGTCGATCTTGATCGCATTTCGCTGATTCATGACCCTTCAGTATGGAATTTGCATATAAAGAGCCAAGAAACAACGTTACATACCAAAGTTACAGGGTGAGAGGAAAAAAGGGCCTAATCACGACCCTCATTGAGTGCCGTGAGCACGTTCTCGCTGGTCAACGGCAGCCTGAACACCTTCGCGCCCGTGGCGTTGAAGATGGCGTTCCGTATGGCCGGCGCGGTGGCTATCACAGTCATCTCGCCCACCCCCTTGACGCCGTAGACGCTGTGGGGGTCGATGGGCTCAACGATGATTATCTTGAGCTCAGGCATATCCCCGGCCCTGAACAGCTTATAGTCCAGGAAGTTTGGGTTCAGCGGCGCACCCGTCACCGGGTCAATCTTCAGCTCCTCTGCCAAGGCAAACCCTATGCCCATGTGTATGCCTCCCTCCAGCTGGCCCTCAACGCTCTTGGGGTGTATTGCCCTGCCAACGTCGCTCGCTGCCACCATCTTGATGACCCTCACCTGGCCCGTCTCGGTGTCAACCTCGACCTCGGCGAACTGGCTACCGTAGGGCGGCACGAACTGGGGGACGCTGTACGTTGACTTCAGGACGATGACGTTGTCGCCGCGGAGGTAGACATCGGGGTGGCGTAGAATCTCGCCGAACCTGACGCTGTTACCTGGATTCGCTACCTCGTAGACTGACCCAGCAACTGCGTCCAGCTCATCCTCATTGAGCCCCATCATTACGGAGGCAAGCTCGATGAGCCTCCGCTTCATCTTCTCTGCAACGTCCTTGACTGCCCCGCCGGTCTCGATGGTGGACCTGCTGGCGGCGGTGGTGGTGCCCCATGGCGTGGTCTGGGTGTCGGCCAGTGTCACGTTGATCTCGTCCAGCACCCCACCCAGGGCCTCGGCGCAGATCTGGGCCATGACTGTCCTGAGCCCCTGACCGATGTCCGCAATCCCCAGTAGCAAGTGGAACGAGCCGTCGATGTTTGATTTCAGCAATGCGTTGCCTATGCTCCGCTCGGTGGCCTTGAGCATGGGGCTGTAGTGGCAGTAACTGGCCATGCCGATGCCCCGCTTGTACCTTGCATCATGTGCCCCTGGCTTGGAGTTCCTCCTGTGCCAGCCTATCTCAGTGGCCCCTTTGAGCATTGTCTCCTCCAGGCCGCTGCTTGACACCGCAACGCCGTTGAGTGGGATGATATCTCCCACGTTGAGCTTGTTCTTGAGCCTGAACTCCAGCGGGTCCATGCCGATGGCGGCGGCTATCTCGTCTATCTCTGCCTCCATGGCGTAGTGGATGGGCGTGCTGGTGAACCCCCTCATGGCCCCGCTGGGTGGGGTGTTGGTGTAGACGCCGTAGCCGGTGTACTTGATGTTGGCGCACTTGTAGAGCATGGTCATGTAGCTGGCGGCCCTGCTGCTCATGATGGCTCCCCAAGCGTAGCTGCCGATATCGATTATCCCCCTCATCTGGCGTGCAACGAATTTGCCGTCCTTGGTGACGCCGGTCCTGCTCTCGAATATACATGGGCTCCTGGTCCTGGTGGTGTAGAACTCCTCCTCGCGGGTCAACCGCCACATCACGGGCTTGCCGGCCTTGCGTGCAAGTATCGCCAGGGCGATCTTCTCGGCGCTCTCGTACTTGCCGCCGAACCCCCCGCCCACGTAATCTGGCACGATGAACCTGACCTTGCTCCTTGGCATCTTGAGGGCCTCGGCGAGGCTGTCCCTGATCATGAATGCGGTCTGCTCGCTGCTCCACATCGTGAGGTTCCCGTCAAGGTCCCACTCGGCCAGCACGGCGTGGGGCTCAAGGGCCGCGTGGCACACCCTTGGAGTGTAGAACCTGTTCTCGATGATGAAATCGGCCTCCTTGAAGCCCGCCTCCACGTCGCCCCACTCCTGGACGTTGTGGTCCAGTATGTTGCCGTCGCAGTCAATGCCCTGCCTCTCGGGGTGGACAACGGGGGCATCCGGCTCCATGGCCTCCTCCATGTCAACTACGTGGGGGAGCACCTCGTAGTCCACATCAATGTAATCAAGGGCAAGCTCGGCAAGCTCCTCTGTCTCGGCGGCAACCATGGCCACCTTGTCACCGACATATCGAACCATGTCATCGAGCCCGTACTCCCTTGAGCTCCCGTGGCTTGGCTTGTATAGCAGCTTGGCTTCCTCATGGGTGACCACGGCCACAACGCCCGGAATATCGAGCGCCCTGCTGTAGTCAATGTTTTTTATGTTGGCGCTGGCGTGGGGACTCCTGAGCATCTTGGCGTACAGCATACCAGGCCGCTTCATGTCCACGGTGAACTCAGCCCTGCCCGTCACCTTGTTCCGCGTCAGCTTCATCTCGGGACTTGTGCCCACGATGGTGAGCTCCTTAGCAGGGAGGACTATCGTCTTGGCCAGCTAGGCCACCTCCCCGTTAGCTACGGCCATGATCGCCTCGATGATCTTCTCGTAGCCCGTGCACCTGCACAGGTTCGACATCATAACGTCCCTGACCTGGGCCTCGGACGGGTTAGGGTTCCTGTCCAGGAACGCTTTGGCGGTCAGTATCATCCCCGGAGAGCAGAAACCGCACTGGCTGGCGTGGTACCTGACGAACGCCTCTTGGAGCGGATGCAGGCTTCCACCCTCGCTGATCCCCTCGATGGTGGTGATCTCCTTTCCCTCGACACCGGCGGCCAGGACTAGGCAGCTAGGCACCGCATCACCGTCCATTATCACGGTGCACGCGCCGCACTCGCCCTTACCGCAGCCCTCCTTGGCCCCCGTGAGCCCCAAGTCCTCCCTGATGACATCGAGCAGGCTTGTCTTTGGCTCAACCAGCGCAGACCTGTCCCTGCCGTTGACCTTGAAATTGACTGCGACCTTCATCGCATGCCCTCCGCACGTCCGTGTGCCTCGATAATCGCCCTCTTGACGAGAACGCCTGATATCTCTCTCCTGTACTCGGCGGATGCCCTGTGATCAGAAATAGGCTTCGTTGCCTCGGCAGCAACTTGGGCTGCCTCTTTGGCCAGCTCAACGGTGAACTCGTTCCCGTTCAGCACGTCCTCTGCTGCCCTGACCCTCAACGGTGTGGGGTAGACCGCCCCCAGCACTATCCTGCTGTCCGAGACGAGCCCTTCAGCGATTGATAGCCTGCACGCCGCGTTGACGAGGGCGATATCAACCTTTGTCCTGCCCAGCTTCTGGAAGCTGGCACCGGCCTCGGGCTGGACTGGAACCGCGATCTCCTTGAGGAACTCTCCTTCAGCTAGGACTGTCTCCCTCACGAACTTGAAGAAGCCGTCAAGGGGAACTGCCCTTTCGCCCGATGGCCCGTGGATTACAGCCTCGGCGTCCAGAGCTATCAAAGCAACCGGTGCGTCAGTCGAGGGCACCGCATTACAGATGTTTCCCCCTATTGTTGCGATGTGCCTGAGGTTATGGTGCCCCAGTTCACCCGAAGCATCCGAGATTACGCGATAGGGGTAACGTGCTAGTAGTGGTGATCTCAGCAGGTCCGCAATGGTTGATGTGGCCCCTATTCTGAGGCCATCTTCTTCACGGATGTATCTGAGTCCAAGGCCGTTGATATCAACCAGACTCTCGGTGTCGGCTGGTCCGTTGACAAGGAGGTCGGTGCCACCCGCGATGACCCTCGCACCCCGATTGGTGAGGAGAGTACTTGCTGTTTCAAGGTCAGTAGGGCGGTGGTAGTGTTCGGGTTTGAAATGGGCGTCCATGTTAGGGTCTCCGATTGTTTGAGCTGTATAGCCCTTTGATAATGGTCGTATGGGCAGGAAGTATATGAGATAACGGGTACGCGTGCAGCTGTTCAACTACCTTGAGTCCCCCCCCCAACAAGTAACATTCATAACCTCAACCATATTCTCACATCCATGGTCACCATCGAAACGGAGAGGCTCATCATCAGGGAGTTCACACTGGGCGATTTTGATGGAGTTCACAGGTACGCCAGTAACCCCAACGTGGTCAGGTTCATGGTGTGGGGGCCAAACACCGAGGACGAGACAAGGCAGTTCATTCAGACCAAACTCCAGTCACAGGTACTGAGACCAAGGGCGAGCTATGACCTGGCAATCACGCTGGACGAGGTGCTCATAGGTGGAGGCGGTTTGACAATCCATGACAAGAAGAGGTGGGAGGCCGAGCTGGGATACTGTCTCAACGAGGAATACTGGGGTAAGGGGCTGGGCACGGAGTTCGCGGCGGCCATGATCAGGTACGGCTTCGAGGACCTCGGCCTGCACAGGGTCACCGCGAGGTGTGACTCAGAGAACCACGGCAGCTACAGGGTCATGGAGAAGAGCGGGATGACCAGGGAGGGCCACCTCAGGAAGAACCAGTTGGTCAAGGGCAGGTACAGGGACACCTTGATCTACGGGATTCTACGCGGCGAGTGGCGGCGCACGGGCTAGGATGGACAGCCTTTTCAAGGCATGATCCGACCATTTACTTGGGAGTAACGGTGTCTCAGCTAAGGGTCCACCAGTCCATCGCGGGGTACATGTTCGAGGGCCCGTACAGGGGCCTTGAGAGGTTTCCAAGCGAGTCAGGGCTGTACGCGGTCATCAGCAGCGACGGCAAGGAGTACTACCTCCTCGACGTGGGCTACACTGTCAACGTGAAAACGGCGTGCCAGGTGAACCCCAGGAGGACCTGCTGGGAGCAGTACAGGAGGGGTGAGTTGCAGTACTCTTTCCTACGTGACCCCCAGTTCTCAGAGGAGATGTACGGCCTCGCGTTGAAGGAGATCAGGAAGAGGTACAGGGGCATCCCGTGCGGTAAATCAGCCGAGTAGGGTATAAGAGGCGCAATCACACAGCGGTTCTATGCCTGACCTGAAGGGGACCCTGGATGTTGCGCTGATCGAGTTCAACAGGATCAGGACCTACGTGGTCGAGGCAAAGGTCGTTGAACATTTTGACGGCGGGTTCAAGGTCTTTTTCAGCGGCTCTTTCTGCCAAACATGCGGCTACTATGATTACTTCGAGGACCTGCTCTACCTGTTACTGGATGATTTCGGCGTCGAGACGAAGATAATGGATGTCACCCAGGAAGAAGAGGGTGACTATGTCAGCTTCCACCTGGTCTAAGTCCCTAGATTTCATCCAAAAAACCATGAGGATTACCAGCATGAGCATCAGTCCTTCACCCATGACACTGAGATCGCTGCCCATCAGCACCAGCATCAGGGCGGCCATGATAAGCCAGGGTAGCGTTGACCTCATCTTCATAGGATCATTTAACCCATGAAAATGGCGGGGTTTAAGGAACTTGGCTAGTTTTTGTGCCTCTCGATGGGGATGTCCCAGTACTCCCTGGGGTCCTGCATCTTGCCGTAGCCCAGCAACCTGTCGCTCCACGCCCAGAACCTGTTAAGCTGGGGCACGTTGCGTATGAACCACTTGACCATGTCATGCTCGATGCCCTGAGGTTTGACGAAGTCGCAGCACCTGAGGCAGATGGAGCACCCCGTGCCCACCTCCTTCCAGTACTCGCTGCACGAGCCCTCGTCGTTGTACCACTTCAACGCTCCGGGGTTCAGGTTGGGGTACTTGGGGTTCGACGTAGTCCTTGGACCGTAAGGAACTGACTTGCTGGGGCACTCGTCGGCGCACCTGGTGCAGATATCACAGTACTCGATGATGCCCTTCGGGGCCATCTTCTCCGCCGGTTTCACCGGCATGTCCGTGATTATCTTGATTATCCTGGTGAGCTGGCCGTACTTCCAGTTGATGAGGCGGCCGTTCCTGCTCAGGTGGCCAAGCCCCGCCTTGATGGCGAGAGGCACGCTGAACGTGGTGTCGTTACCGCAGGGGATGGCGTTGTACCCCAGTCCTCTGATCATCTCGGCCAGGGTGCCGGCGGTGAAGTGCATCCGGGCGTAGCCCATGTTGCTCGTTACCTCAAGGGGCGTCGGCGCGTAGCTGTTCTCGGTGAACTCCATGGGCACCAGTATGACTATGACGTTGCTGCATTTCTCGGGTATCACAGCCTTGTCATCGGTGACGTACGGCTTGTCAACGTCCTCGAACACGATGTCCTTGTTGCTTGATCTGGTGTAGACGAAACGCCTGTCCAGCTCGGCGAAGCCCACATCAACGGCTCCAAAGTACTTTGCCGCCTTTGTGATGACCTTGTTCATCTCCTCGGGGGGAGCGTCCCAGGGCTCGATGCTCGGCGGCAGCTTGGCCTGGCCAAGGCTCGTCCACCTGTAGTAGCCCCGGTTCAGCCCGTAGGTCCCGTCATGGGGTGATTCCACGGTACCGGCGGCGTCCTTGAACGCGTAATCCACCAGGCTGTAACCGGGGATCCCCGCCTTGATCCTCCTGGCCATGCCCTCGGGGTTGTTGTACCTCAGACCCGTCTTGTCCCTGCTTATGCCCCTGGCCTCGTCAAAGTTGCCGTCGTACCTCGGGTGATCGGGGCTGATCCCGTAGTACTCGTTGAAATCTTCGTCTATACCCATAACAGAATCCCTCGAAACTCAATAACGGTTGTAATTATCATATAAAAGACGTTAGAATCAGAAAATGATAATCGCGTGAGTTATTCCTGATTCAGGTCTTCGAGGTGAACCGGCTCATCTGCCTCCCTGTCAAGGAAGGCCACGACAGCCAGAAGGGCCACGAATAGTACCCCGGTGATACCTATGAGCTGGTTGTAGTCAAGCGATAGCCCTCCCAGATTCAGGACGCGTATCTGAAGCCACCCCATGGTGATCAGAGGCGCGATGGTCTGGGCCAGCGACCTGACTGTGGTGGAGTAACCGCTTATAGCCCCCTGCTGGCTGGGCTTGACCGCCCTAGCAAGCCTGGACCTGACCACTGGTCGGGACAGGCTGCTCCCTGAGACCAGGAGAATCATGAAGAAGTAGAACCCCGCGATGGTGTCCATGAATGGGTAGACCAGGTACGCAAGGCCAAACAGGATGATGGCCCCGACGAGTATCTTGTTCTCGCCAAACCGCCTGTTGAGGGGCCGCATCAGGCCCATTCCTATGATGAAACCGATTATGCCCATCATGGCGGCTATGTTGCCTATGGCCATTGGCCCCGAGTTGTACCTGCGGTCAAGGATGAGGCTCATGCCGGACATCATCAGTCCGAACATCATGGTGGTGCCGAACATCTGGGCAAGCCTCAGCTTCACAGTTCTGGTGAACAGCCCCTCGGTGTTCCCGTCCTCGTCGGCCCCATGGAACTGGGCCCTCAGGTCTTTCCTGCGCTGCTCTGGCATGGTCTCGGGGAAGACCAGGACCGACGTGACTATGGCGACCCCGGAGAGGAAGGAGGCTGCGTAGGCAGGGTAAGCCATGTTGAACGAGCCCAGGTACCCGCCGATCATGGGCCCGAACACGGACCCGATGAGCATCGCAACCCCCATGTATGCCATCTTCTCTGACCTGGACTCGGGCCGTGAGATATCGGACAGAACCGCGTTTATGGTAGGTATCTGTCCGCCGAACATCCCGTCCAGGATGCGTGAGAACAGCAGCATCATGGTGCTGTCGGCCATCGCCAGGATACCGAATGAGACGAGGGTTCCTATCTGGGATATGATGAGTATAGGTTTTCTTCCGTACTTGTCGCTGAGCCTGCCCCAAACAGGCCCGAATATCATTGAAGACAGGGCGTTCGCCGACACGATCACCCCGATCATGAAATCAGATGAACCGAAAGACAGCACGTACTGCGGAAGCAGTGGCATGATCATAAGGAAGCCTAGGACATCAACCACCAGGCTCAATACGACGATGGGTAGGATGCGCTTCACAACTATACCGTACTTTGATGCGAGCCCCTCCTCGAACCGCGTCTCCAGTTCAAGTTGCGCAGCGTCCTTCTCAGTACGTTTCCCAAACATGCAAGTCAGAGCCCTTTGATTTCACGTTCAATACGAATGACGTTATTTAAAAGGCATGTAAAAATGAGTGAAAAAGATGGGGGATTTACTTCTTGACGAGGCCCAGCTTCAGGCTCAGGCCGTCGATCTCGAACTCCTGGACAGCTGCACCGTCAGGCGCATCGCCCTTGACCAGCCCGTCGCTGAGGGTCTCCATCTTGATGTACTCGGACTCCGCCTCGAAGACAGCCTCGACCTCGGGGCTCCCCGTGTAGTAGGTCGTTATGTGATCATCGATCTCAAAGTCCGCGTCCTTCCTGAGTGACTGGATGCGCCTTACGACGTCCCTCGCCAAGCCCTCGGCCTTCAGCTCCTCGGAGATAACCGTGTAGACGCCGATGAGCATGTCCTGCTCCTCGACCACCGAGTAATCCCCGTGGGGCACCGATTTCAGCTCCACCTCTTCAGCCAGAACCTCAATGGGTTTGCTGTCCACGGTGACTTTGACTGATTCACCCGCCGCCAGCTTTGCTGCGTCAGCTGCCCCGAGCTTCTTGATGGCAGCCCCGATCTTCGTGAACTCACTGCCGTGCTTCCTCCCGAGGACGCTTGCCACCGGGAGAACAGTCAGACCCTGGAGCACGCTCCTATCAGTGCCAACCGTGACCGTCTTGACGTTAAGCTCCTCCCTGAGTATGTCCGCGATCCTCTCGATC
>SDBS01003871.1_pt1 | contig 14687 bp, 14 predicted proteins | sample 2277091 | NCBI WGS metagenome assembly SDBS01 (sample SAMN10404972, study PRJNA504765) | marine sediment metagenome | isolation source: marine sediment core GS10_PC15, 163 cmbsf | place: Arctic Ocean: Southern Knipovich Ridge | collected 2010
CGTTGGCCGCGGTCCGCAAGGTATCACGGCGCCGGGGGAACATGCGCCACTTTGACGTGCAGCTCATCGGAGGGCGCGCCCTACATCAAAGAAAGATCGCCGAGATGCAGACCGGTGACGGAAAGAACCTGGTGGCCACGCTCCCCGCCTACCTGAACGCCCTCCTGGGCGACGGGGTGCACATCGTCACGGTCAACGACTACCTGGCCAAGCGTGACACCGAATGGATGGGCCCCGTCTACAAGAGCCTGGGATTGGAGGTGGGCACCATCCAGCACGATATGAACGACCAGGAACGGCAGAGGGCTTACGGTGCCGGCATCACCTACGGCACCAACAACGAGTTCGGATTCGATTACCTGCGCGACAACATGAAGTTCCGGCTGGCCGACCTGGTCCAGCCCAAACACACCTACGCCATCGTGGACGAGGTGGACAGCATCCTGGTCGACGAGGCCCGGACCCCCCTCATCATCTCCGGCCCGACCGAGGAATCCACGGCCATCTACTACAAAGTGGACAGCCTGGTCCGCAAACTCGGTAAAGATGCGCACTTCATCGTCGACGAAAAGAGCCGCACCGTGGCGCTTAACGAAGACGGAGTGACGGAATCGGAGAAGATCCTGCAGATCTCCAACCTCTACGACCTCAAGAACATGGACCTGATCCACGCCGTCAACCAGGCGCTCAAGGCCCATCAGCTTTTCAAGCGGGACGTGGACTACATGGTGAAGGAAGGCCAGGTCCTCATCGTCGACGAGTTCACGGGCCGCTTGATGCCCGGCCGCCGGTACAGCGACGGCCTGCATCAGGCTCTGGAAGCCAAGGAAAAAGTGCGGATCGAGGCCGAGTATCAGACCTTGGCGTCCATCACCTTCCAGAATTTCTTCCGCATGTATGACAAGCTGGCAGGCATGACGGGTACCGCGATCACCGAGGCCGCGGAGTTCCACTCCATCTACAAGCTGGATGTCGTGGAGATCCCGCCCAACCGGCCGCTCATCCGGACCGAGTACGACGACCAGATCTACCGGACGGCAGAGGAGAAGTGGAATGCCGTCGTGGAAGAGCTCAAGGGATGCCAGGAGAGCGGGCGCCCCGTCCTGGTGGGGACCATATCCATCGAGAACTCCGAGCACCTCAGCCGCCTCCTGCGCAAGGCCGGAGTCAAGCACAACGTGCTCAACGCCAAATATCACGAGCAGGAAGCGAAGATCATCTCCCAGGCAGGCCGTATCGGAGCCTTGACCATTGCCACCAACATGGCTGGCCGGGGTGTGGACATCCTGCTGGGCGGGAACCCGGAGGCCCTGGCCCAGGAAGCCCTTAGCAGGCGGAACATCGATCCCCTGGACCCTCCGTCTGAAGAGTGGGATAAGGAACTGACCAAGGCGAAAGAGGTAACCGAAGCGGCGCACGCCAGGGTCATCGAATTGGGAGGGCTGCACATCATCGGCACGGAGCGTCACGAGGCCCGCCGCATCGACAACCAACTGCGGGGCCGGGCAGGCCGGCAGGGAGATCCCGGGTCTTCCCGTTTTTATCTCGGCCTGGAAGACGACCTGATGCGCATCTTCGGCAGCGAACGCATCTCCGGGCTGATGTCCCGCGTGGGCATGGAAGAGGGCGTTCCTATCGAACACTCAATGGTGAGCCGGGCCATCGAGCGGGCCCAGAAACAGGTGGAGGCCCAGAACTTTTCCATCCGGAAACACCTCCTGGAATACGATGACGTGATGAACAAACAGCGCACGTCCATATACTCCCAGCGCCGCGACATCCTGGCAGGCAAGGACATGCGCGACCACATCCTGGAGCTGACGAAAACCCTGGTGGAGTGGATCATGGAGAACTACACCAACCAGGAAACCTCTCCCGACGAATGGGATGTGGAGGGCTTCAAAAAAACATACAGCACTCAGTTTGGCCAGGATCCCGAGGAACTGGGTATCGTTTGGGACACGGTCAACTTCGAAGAACTCAGGGAAAGGGCGCTCACCCGCCTCACGCAGCACTACGAGGAGAAAGAGAGGCTCCTGGGTCCGTCCACCATGAGGGAATTCGAACGGGTGATCATGCTCCAGGTCATCGACACGCAGTGGAAAGACCACCTGCTGGGCATGGATTACCTCAAAGATGGTATCGGCCTGAGGGGATACGGACAGCGGGATCCCCTGGTCGAGTACAAAAAGGAAAGCTTCGAGATGTACCAGGCCATGATGGACCGGATCGAGGAAGAAACCATACGCTTCCTGTACTTCCTGCAGCCGGCCGTGGAAGAAAGCATGCCCGTGCGGCGCGAACGCCCGGTCACCTATGGTGAGAGGCCGCAGCAGGCGCCGGCGCACCGCCCCAAACAGGCCCGGTCGGTAATCCCGAAGAAGCGAAAGAAAAAGAAAAAGAAGCGATAAGGAGAGACTAAGATGTGGGAAGACAAGATCAAAGAAGGGCTCACGTTCGACGACGTGCTCATCCTGCCGGCCCACTCCAGTATCGTACCCTCCGATACTGATGTGTCCACCCGCTTGAGCTGCAGCATCTCTCTCAACATCCCGATCCTCTCCTCGGCCATGGATACGGTCACGGAATCCCCCATGGCCATCGCCCTGGCCCAGCATGGCGGCATCGGGATCGTCCACCGCAACATTAGCATCACCCGACAGGCCGACGAGGTGGACAAAGTCAAGCGCCACGAGAGCGGCATGATTGTGGACCCCATTACCATGAGGCCCCACAACAAGATCTTCGAGGCCAAGGACGTCATGAAAAAATACGGCATCTCCGGCCTGCCCATCACCGATGAGGACAACAGGCTGCAGGGGATCCTCACCAACCGGGACATCCGCTTCGAGACCCGCCTGAACCTGAGCATCAGCGAGGCCATGACCAAGGACCTGGTGACCGTTCCCCTGGGCACATCCCTGGAGGAAGCCGAAAAACTGTTTCACAAACACAAAATCGAGAAGCTTTTGATGGTGGATGAGGAGTTCCACCTCAAAGGCCTGATCACTTACAAGGACATCCTCAAGCGAATACGCTACCCCCTGGCCGCCAAGGATGAGTTCGGGCGCCTCCGGGTGGGAGCCGCGGTGGGGGTAGGCGACGAAACCCTGGAACGGGCCAAGGCCCTGATCGCCTCCAAGGTGGACATCCTGGTCGTGGACAACGCCCATGGTCATTCACAGAAGGTCCTGGACACGGTGGAAATGCTCAAGAAGGAATTCCCCGACCAGGAACTGGTGGCCGGGAATATCGGCACGGCCGAGGCCGCCAAGGACCTGATCGACCGCGGCGCGGATGCAGTCAAAGTGGGTGTGGGACCCGGCTCCATCTGTACCACCCGGGTCGTGACAGGAGCCGGCATCCCGCAGCTCACCGCCATCGCGGACGTAGCCAGGGTGACCATCGAGAAGGGCGTACCCCTCATCGCGGATGGCGGAATCAAGTTTTCGGGGGACATCACAAAGGCCCTGGCCGCAGGCGCCAACGCGGTCATGCTCGGCAACCTGCTGGCCGGTACGGATGAATCCCCGGGAGAAGTGGTGATCTATCAGGGCCGCTCCTACAAGACCTACCGGGGCATGGGATCGTTGGAGGCCATGCGTGAAGGCCGCAGCCGGGACCGCTATTTCCAGGAGGCAACGGCCGCGGAAGGCAAGCTTGTGCCCGAGGGGATCGAAAGCCGGGTGCCCCAAAAAGGACCGGTGGACCGCATCATCCAGATGATGGTGGGCGGGCTGAAAGCCGGAATGGGTTATGCCGGATGCGCTACCATCGATGAGCTGCGGGAAAAGGCCCGCTTCATCAAGGTGACAGTTTCGGGGTGGCAGGAAAGCCACGTCCACGACGTGCATATCACAAAAGAGGCGCCCAACTATCGATTGGAATAACCCGGTATGGATCAATCGAATCTGATCGCGCTGGGATTGGGACTGGTTGTGGCCGTCATCCACTTCCTGGGGGAAAACATCAATATCCCTACAGGATCCCGGCACTTTCGCCTCATCTCGTTCGCAGCCGGCATCTCCCTCGGGTACCTGTTTCTCGATCTATTCCCCCAGACTTACAACGCAGCGGAACGCCTTCAGGAATCCGTGTTTCTCTTCCTCCTCCTGGGATTTTCCATCGTTCATGTCGTGGAAAAATATTTTTACCAGCATGCTCAAAACGAGGCACTTAAGCGAAAGCTCAAATCCGTCCATACCATTACTTTTTTCTTGTACTACTTTCTGATTGGCTGCGTACTTCTGGACCTGGTGCAGGGAGAGACCTACCAGGGGATCCTGTTCATCCTCCCGGTCGCCCTGCATGCCGGATTGATCGGAGCCTCCCTGGCGGCGGTGCACGGCCAGTTTTCTCCCAAACTGTTCGAGAAGATCTCGATCTCCCTGGCCACGCCTCTCGGGGTACTGTTTGCAACGCTGATCCCCTTCACGCCCATCATACATAACGTGATGATCAGCGGCATTGCCGGGGTCATGCTTTATGTTTTCGTGAGGGAATTCCTGCCCGAAAGGGAACAAGGACAGCCTCTTTTCCTCATCCTCGGGTTGGTGGTATTTTATGCCCTGATGCAGTTGGCCCAAAGTGTATTCCATTGATCCGTACAGGGCAATCATTACACGAAGGATACATCTGTTTCCCTTAAGGAGGGTAAATGCGTAAATGGAAATGTTCGGTCTGTGGATACATCTACGATGAATCCAAGGAGGGCACGCCCTTTGAAGAACTCCCGGAGGGCTGGACCTGCCCGCGCTGCGGCGCCCCGAAATCGGCCTTCCGGGTCATCGAGGGGGAAGCCGTGGTGTCGCGAGCCAAGACCACCGTGGCGGACAAGCTCGTGGAACAGCTGGCAGCCTATGGCGTCCAAAGGGTCTTCGGCATACCCGGCCATTCCAACCTGCCCCTGACGGACGCGCTCAGGCGGCACCCGGGTATCGAACTCATCCTCACTCGGCACGAACAGGCAGCCTCCTTCATGGCCTCCGCCCACGCCAAGTTGACTGGCCAGATCGGCGTCTGCATGTCCATCGCAGGCCCGGGCGCCACCAATCTCATCACCGGTGTCGTGGACGCGGCCACCGACCGCGCTCCGGTCCTGGCTCTGCTGGGCCAGGTTCCGGAAGTCTTCCTGGGAAGCGAATCGTTACAGGAGATCGCCGAGGTAAACATATTCAAGACCTTCTGTGTCTACGCGGAGATGATCTCCCATCCCGGTCAGGCCCTCAAAGTTCTGAACCTGGCCGTCAAGAAGGCCTACGCCGCTCCCGGGCCGGCCGCGCTCAGCCTGCCCACCGATGTCCTGGCGGAACCCCTTGATGAGCCCATCTGGTCTCCTACTGACCACCTCTTTGCGCCCGATCTCCTCCCCGGAGATTCCCTCGACAGAGCCGCCGCGATCATTAAAAAGAGCCGACGGCCCGTCCTGTTCGCGGGCTGGGGCGCCCGGCACTGCGGAACCGACCTGTTGGAACTGGCCTACCACATCGGCGCGCCCATCGCCACCACCTCCCGGGCCAAAGGCACGGTCCCGGAATCGGACGGGATGGTGCTGGGGGTGCTCGGATCCATCGGCAACCGCTTCGCCCCGCGTATCGTCCAGCAGGCCGACCTCATAGTGATCCTGGGAAGCGGCTTTCGGCAGCGCAACCTGGTCCCGGACATCGACGTGGTTCAGGTAGACATCGACGCCATGCGGGTGGGTAAGACCTTCCCGGTCCAGGCCGGCATCGTGGGGGATGCGCAACAGGTGATCCGGATGCTGCGGGAGGCGCTGCCCGAACGAGAGATTGATCCCGAGTTTCAGTCCCGGATTCAGGAGGCACACACTCAGTATCAGAGCCTGCTGGAAGCCGACCGGCAGAACCTGCACAAGCCCATCCACCCGGGCGCCGTGATCCAGGCTCTGAAAAAGCACGCTCCCAAGAACGCCATCATCTGTTCGGACGTGGGTGACCACACCTACTGGTTCTACAAACGGTTCGTTTGCGAGGGCCAGACCACCCTGTTGTGCGCGAACATGGCTGGGATGGGCTTCGGCGTCCCGGCCGCCATCGCCTGCAGCTTCGCCGAGCCTGAGCGGCGCGTGATTGCCCTTACCGGTGACGGCGGATTCGGGATGGCCGGGATGGAGTTCACCACGGCCGTACACAACCGCCTCCCCATCACGGTCGTGGTCTTCAACGACAGGAAGCTGAAAAACATCAAAAAAGAGATGGAGGAATACGGATATCCCGAGTACCGCGTGGATTTTCCCAACCCGGACTTCGCCCAACTCGCCGCCACGGCCGGCGGGTCCGGTTTCCGCGTGGAAGAACCGGAAGACCTGGACGAAGCGTTCCGAAAGGCTCTGACTTCCCCTCTGCCCAGCCTCATCGATGTGATGGTCGATCCTCAGAAACACATCGAGGCCATCCACCGCTTATAAAATGTTTACTGTTATAGTCGGAAATGCTAGAATAGCAGGAGAAGAAAAAGATTTTATCTTGGGAGAATGAAGGAGATCACCATGGCAAAAGTGCCGGACACACCAGAGAGCCTGCAGCAGTGCATATGCGGCGGCTGCCCCTCTTACAATCAATGCATGCAGGATAACCAGGAGGGTCTCTACTGCGCGCGGGAGAAGAGTGCCTGTGAATTCGACCGGAACGGATGCATCTGCGGTGCCTGCCCGCTGGCTTCCGAGTATGCGCTCGACAAGCTCTTTTACTGTGCGATCGGCGCAGAGACGTAGGAGGGAGTATCCATGTCGTTTTTTCTAATCAAGACGGTTCTAGGTTGGTTGTTTCTGCTGATGGGCCTCACAGCCGCAGCCAGTATGCTGACAGTCATGGGGAAACAGGATAAAAAGATACCAGCCCCCACACTGCGTAAGATACACAAGAGCGCTGGGCGTGTGTTCTTCCTGCTGATGCTGATAAACGCCGTGATGGGATTCCGGTTCTGGGCCATCAGCGGCGACACCCTCTCCCTGCGCGCCGTCCTGCATGCCATGCTGGCTCTGGGGTTGGTCATCATTCTGTTTCTCAAGGTCGCGATAATCAGGTCCTACAAGAATCTGCTCAGATACGCTCCCACCCTGGGCATGCTCGTCTTCAGCCTGGGTTTTGTCGTGTTTTTGATCTCGGGCGGGTATTTTACAGCGCGCTCCCTTGCGGTCGAGCCGGGGGAACCGGCCACCGTAGAGCCGGCCGCCGTCCCGGCCCTAGGGGATGCCGCCAACGGATCCACCCTTTTCGCCGCCAAATGCTCCGCCTGCCACTTCGCGGACCAGGAGGATGCCAAATTCGGTCCCGGCCTGGCGAGCCTGCTGAAGAAACAGACCCTTCCCGCCAGCGGACGCCCGGCCACTCTGGAAAATGTGAAAAGCCAGATACTCAAACCCTATCAGTCCATGCCGGCCTTCACCGATTTTTCGGAGGAGGAGATGGCCGACCTGCTTGCCTATTTGAAGACGCTCTAGTGTTGTTGGAGCCAACGCTCCAAGGGAGGAGGGAGAAATGAAAAAGTATTGGCGATGCCATGTGTGTAACGACATTCATCTGGGCGTGAAGCCGCCAGAGATCTGCCCCACCTGCCTTCAGAAAAACGCCTATGTGGAGGTCTCTACCCATGAGGCCCGGGACGTCATGAGTGTGGCCGAGACCTCGGTGGACAAAGCCGCCTTTGCCGAAGCCATCCAGGTTTTCGCCGGAGAAAGGGAATTCCGGGTCAACCCGGATAGGGAACGGATCGACCTGCTTCTCGAGGGCATGTTCAACAACGAGAGCAATCACGGCCTCAAATACTGTCCCTGCCGAATGATCGAAAAAGATTTCGAAAAAGACCTGACTCTGATCTGCCCCTGCAATTTCCTGATACATGACACGTACAAAGACAAAGAGGATGGAGAGTGCTGGTGCGGCTTATTCATAAAAAGGAGCAGCCTTGAGTAAACTGGTGATGTTTCATGGCCGGGAGTGCCCCCACTGCCGGAAGATGATGCCCCTGGTCGACAAAATGATCGAGGAAAAAGGTGTAGAGATCGAAAAGCTGGAGGTGTGGCACGACGAGAAAAACGCCGATGCCATGCGGTCCTACCGGGATATCATAACTCCCAAGTGCGGCGGACAGCTCCGGGTGCCCGCCTTTCTCAACACTGAGGCGAAAGACGTCTTCTGCGGTGAGGTGGAGTATGAAGAACTGGTGGACTGGGCCACCAAGTGATATGTCAGCTCATTGACCGACCGCAACGATGTAGATGCCGTGAGATCAGCCCGCCCGCAGGGTAAAGAATGCCGATGATTTGCATGAGTTTTATGAAGGAAATATCGGCATTCTTTATGAATAATTTAGAGGCCTGAGTTATTCACGGGTTGAGGTTGCGGCAGATGCAAGGCATGGAGGGCGAAGCTGTGGTTTACCACCGCAAGACCCGACATAACGAAGCAGATGCCGTGAGATCAGCCCGCCCGGAGGGTAAGAATTGCCGATAAAAGACAAAAATATTTCTTGTTTCGACAGTTCAGATCGACAATTCTTATGAATAATTTAGATGATTATGTTATCGATGACCCGCACCCCATCGATATAGACCGCCAGGGCGATGAGGTCCCCTTTCCGTGCGGTATCCCTGGGAAGCAGCTCCTTGGTGTCCACGATCTCCACGTAGTCGATCTTCGCCCGGGATTCGGCCTGGATGTCACCCCGGATGGCGTGTATGAGCCGGGCCGCGTCCCGCTCGCCGCCGGTGATCTTGGCGCGAGCCATCTCCAGGCTCCGGTGGAGGCAGAGGGCCGCTTTTCTCTGGGCCTCATCGAAATACGCGTTCCGGGAGCTGAGGGCCAGGCCGTCACCGTCTCGGACAAGGGGACACACCTCGATCTTGACATCCAGATCGAGCTCTCGCACCATCCTGCGGATGATGATGGACTGCTGTGCGTCTTTCTGTCCGAAGAAGGCCACATCCGGTTCGACGATGTGGAACAGCTTGAGGACGACCGTGCACACGCCCCTGAAAAAGGCGGGCCGGGTCTTCCCGCACAGCCTGTCCTGCAGGCCGTGGACCTGCACATAGGTCCGGTGGCCCTCCGGATAAAGGGCATCCGGCAGAGGCGCAAAGACCGCATGCACTCCTTCGGAGCGGAGGAGCTCCAGGTCTCGCTCCCTATCCCGGGGATAGTCTTTGAAGTCTTCGTGCGGGGCGAACTGGGCGGGGTTGACGAAGATGCTGACCACGGTGTAGTCCGTACTCCTCACCGAGGCCCTCACCAGGCTGAGGTGCCCCTCATGCAGAAAACCCATAGTGGGCACAAATCCCACACATTTCCCTCCGGACTTCACCTCACGCACCCGGTCCCGCATTTCAGAGCTGGACTCAAAGATCTGCATGATGCTCAACCGTTTTTGATCTCGTCCAGGTCCACGCCGCCTCCCAGGTGGTAGGAGTGTTCGGCGTCAGGGAACTCCCCGGCGGAGACGTCCCGGATGTACTCCTGCACCGCATCCCGCATCTGATCGTGGAGCTGGGCATAACGCTTCACGAACTTGGGGAGATAGCCGTTGGAATACCCGGCCAGGTCATGGAAGACCAGGATCTGCCCGTCACAGTGCGGCCCGGCCCCGATGCCGATGGTGGGAACCTCCAGCCTTTCTGTGATCACCCGCGCCAGTTTCATGGGGATGCACTCCAGCACTACGGCGAACACGCCCGCCTTCTGCAGGTTCTCGGCGTCCTTGACGATCGCCCGGGCTTCTTGGTTCTCTTTCCCCTTGACCTTGAATCGGCCGAGATGATAGAGCGACTGGGGCGTCAGCCCGACGTGTCCCATGACCGGGATCTCGGCCTCCACCAGGGCCTCGATCAGCTTGAGCCGCTTGCGGGATGCCCCTTCGATCTTGACCGCCTTGGCCCCGGCCTCCTTGAGAAAGCGGGAGGCGTTGCGGACCGATTCCTCCTGGGACAGGTGGAAGGAAAAATAGGGCATGTCTCCCACCACCAGGGCCCGCGTCACGGCCCGTGTCACGGCCCGCGTGTGGTGCAGCATCTCGTCCATGGTCACGGGTATGGTGTTGGGATAACCGAGCACGACCATACCCAGGGAGTCGCCCACTAGGATCAGATCGATCCCCGCCAGATCGACGATCTTGGCCGTGGGATAATCATAGGCCGTGAGGGCTGTGATCTTCTCGCCCTTCTCTTTCTTACGTATCAGTAGAGGTATCGTGACTTCAGGTAGTGTTTTGTTTTGTTCCGGCATGACCATCCTTTCTCCCCATCCCGCCTGTTTCATATGCATCGGGATTGAGGTAAAGTCTTATGTCTTTTTCAGTCCCCTGCCCGATCGGCCCAAAGGCACGTAGAACAGGGTGCTCTTCTTCATGTGCTGGATCTTGTCGATCAGATCCATGATGTCCTCGTCCTGGTTGAAATTCAGCTCATCGGCCTTGACCACCAGCAAGGGGGTCGCCTTGTAGTTGAAGAAAAAATAATCGAACGCTTCGACGACATCTTCGAGGTACTTCTCCGCGATGATCTTATCCAGTGCCGATCCGTCCCGTTCGATCCGGTGGAGAAGCGTAGGCAGCGAGATCTGCAGATATATGGTCAGATCCGGACGGGTGATCTTTTCCGCAAAGATGCCGTGGATCTTCTCATACACGATCAGTTCTTCGTCCGCCAGTGTCTGATAAGCATAGATCTTGTCTTTTTCGAACATGTAATCGCAGATGATCCGATCATGGAACAGGTTTCTCTGAAGCAGGCCGACCTGCTGGTGATACCGGTTGACCAGGAAGACCAGTTGTGTCAGGAAGGCCGAACCCTCTTTTTCCTCGTAGAATTCCTTTAGGTAGGGATTGTCGGCGCGGTCGTACACGGCCTGGCCGGCCAGCTTTCGGGCCAGGATCTCGGTCAGCTTGGTCTTGCCGGACTTGAACACGCCCTCTATGGCGATATGGTTGAAGTTCAGGGTATCGGCGTCCGGCATTTCGCTTCCGGATTACGATAGCGGATATATGTAGAGAAGTCAACGCCTGGGGGACGTCCCCTAGATTTTGGTTCCCGAGGTTTTGGTTTTGCTGTTTTTGGGTTTTTCGGCTTTCCGGATCTCCCCTACTTCATTCTTCACCGGCATGATGGCCCAGGCGATGATGTAGAACAGGAACATGGGGAAAAGGGCCGTCAGGAGCCCCACGGCCACAAAAAGCAGCCGGATCAGGGTGGCATCGATTTCCAGATAATCCGCCAGACCGGCGCACACCCCGCCGATCATCTTGCTGCTCTGAAGCCGGTATATCTGTTTGGCCATATCTTTCTCCTTGTTTTATTATATATCTACGCACGAGTGAATACAAAGGTTCCCCGGACTCCGGGCCTGCATGATTTACTTGATAACTCAGCCGCCCGCGACCAGGTGGATGACCTTGACATCCGCCCCGGCCGGTATCGGGAAAGAGGCGTAGCCATCCCTTTTGACGAGACGATCGTCGACCTTGACTACCAGCATCCGGAAGGTGTAGTTCATGACCTCCAGGACGCGCTGGACGGTCATCCCCTCCTCCCAGCTCACAGTGCGGCCGTTGACCGTTATGGTTTGTGTGTCGGACGGATTCACGTCGGTGAGTCCTTTAACCGAGATAAGGCTTGACCGTCTCTATAAGCTCAGGCAGGTCCATGCCGATGTCCTGCAGGTGCTCGATGGTGGGGATCCCGTTGCTGGTCCACCCGCGCCGCTTGTACACGGCATCCAGCAGTTTTTCATACAGGCCCTCACGGTACTCCCTGGTGGCGACCAGCTTCTCTTCCGTGGTCTTGCCCGCCGGATCCACACCGATGATCTCCTTCATCTGCTGGTCGTACCGCTCCTGCCGGGATTCATACTCCTCTGCGGTCACGGGCCCGGCCGCCCGGTAGGGCTGGGCATCGTGCTCCCTGCGGCCGTAGCCCCGGCGCAGGTTGAAGATCCGCTGGAAGTTGTACACCCGCTCCGACTGCCGGACAAGTTCGTGCTTGTCGATTGTCTTCCCGGTCACGGAGTTGAACACCGTCACATAGTTGTCTACATGCTCGGGCACCTTGGCCGGCTCATCCTGTTCCACGTTGTCATCTGGTTCCACGTCGTTCCAGGGCAGCTTGCACAGGCCTATCAGGCCGAACCAGGTGCGGAACATGGGGAAATAGTGGAGGGCTTCCGCCTTGTCCTCGAAAGTGGGGATCTGATTGTTGACCATGTCCATGAAAATCAGCCAGGCCTCGTCATGCTGGGGGCCCTTGTTGGTCATGGCAAAGCCGCCCTGCTGGGCCAGGGATTCCTTGGACACGTACTGGGAATACTCCAGCCCCTTGTTCTCCATCCCGATGTCCTGGAGCAGCTGGGCGTTGGCGTCATACTCAAGCGCGAAGATCCGTTTCATCTGGCGCACACCCTGCCCCACGGTGACACCGAAGCCTTCGCCCCGGGCCATCTGGTGGATGAGCTCCAGGACAGCGTCGGCATTGCCGAATTTCAGTTCGATCCCGCCCGTGATCTTGTCGTTGATGATGCCGTTCTCGTAGCACTCCATGGCGAAGGCCATGGCGGTCCCGAAGGAGATGGTGTCGATCCCGTAGGTGTCGCAGTAGAAGTTGACTTCCAGGATGGCATCCACGTCGAAGATTCCGCAGTTGGCGCCCACACCGGCGGCCGTCTCATACTCGGGTCCTTCCACATCCACCACCTGCCCGGCATAGGGCCCGGTGCGGGGCTTGAAGTCCTCGGCCATCTTGCAGCAGGACATCATGCAGCCCAGCCAGCAGCCGTCGGGTATGTTTTGAGTGAAGCGCTCCTTCAGGTGATGGGAGTCGATCTTATGGGCCTCGTCGTGGGCCCCATATTTGAAGTTATGCACCGGCAGGAGGTCGTAGTCGTTCATGATCTCCATGAGGTGGGCGGTGCCGACCTCTTTCATGTGGGACTGCAGGTGGTCGAGCTCTTTCATCTCCCGGGCGAAGCGCCGGCCCCGTTCCTGGATGGCGGGGAGGTCGACCACGTTGTTGAGGTTGGGGCCGATCCCTGAGATCTTGGCCACCAGCGCCTTGATCTTCTTGTCGCGGAACACGGTCCCGATCCCGCCGCGGCCGGCCTGTTTGACCCGGACCTTCTTCCGCTTGACATCGTACCAGCTGAAGTTCAGCATCCCGATCCGGGTAAAATCGGCGGCACTGCCGGCAGACACGACCGAGACATTGCGCTTGTCGGTCTCGTCATCCGCGTACATCTCGGTCAACTGCTCCGCCAGGATGTGGGCATCCAGGGCCTCGTCCGGCGCCTCTTCGATCCGGACCGTCCCCTGTGTCCCATCTATGACGAGGATGACATCCCTCTCGGCCTTCCCCTGGATCTCCAGGGCATCGAATCCGGAGAACTTGAGGAAGGGGCCGAAATAGCCGCCCACGTTGCTGTCTATGACAAGATCGGTCATGGGAGAGATGGCGACCACCAGGGACTTGCCGCATCCGGAATACTGGGTGACACCGGCCACAGGTCCGGGCGAGATGATGATCTCATTCTCCGGATCGTCCCATTTGGTGTCGGGCCTGGTGCCGTCCCAGATAAGCCTCAGGCCGAAGCCCTTGCCGCCTATGAACTTTTCCTTCATCTCCTCGCTGACGGGTTTCTCGGAAACGGAGTTTTCGCTCAGGTTCACATAGAGCGTCCGGTTGTTATAGCCCCGGTCGATCTCTCCCCGAGTATACGTGTACTCCTTAAGCAGTGTGTGTTTGTCCCTCATTGCCAGTACTTCCATATCAAGACTCCTTGTCATATAAGCGAAATGCTGGTATCAATAGGTATATCATATCCAGATTGTTTTCGAGAAGCAACGGACTTTTTAATGGAAAAGGCGGCTGCGGCCCGGATGTATGTACTGACAGGCCCGGTGCATTCCGGGAAGACATCGTTCTTACGGCATTTCCTGCAAAACTCAAGGAAGCAGGGCCTGCGTGTGAACGGTATCCTCAGCCTGGCGGCCTTCCAGGGGCCGGACCGGATCGGCTACGACGCCCATGACCTGAGAAGCGGAGACAACTGGCCCCTGCTCCGGACAGATCCGGATCCGGGATGGCTGCGCGTGGGGCCCTTCGGCATGTGCCCGGAGGGGCTGGAAAAGGCGCAGGCCGCCATCCTCGATACCGACGGCTCTGACCTCACGGTGATCGACGAGATGGGTCCCCTGGAGCTCGCGGGCCGGGGTTTCTGGCCCTGTTTCCAGACGGTGATGAAGAGGAGGCAGCCGATACTGGTGGTCATCCGCAGCGACCTGGTTTCCCGATTCCAGGAGGCCATAGACGAAGAAATCCATGTCTTTCGGCTGCATGCAGCCAACGTCACAAACGACTTACTTAGGTGCCTGAATCATTCATAAGAATTGCCGATTTTAACTGTCGAACAAAGGAATATATTTATCTTTTATCGGCAATTCTTCCCCTTCGGGCGAGCCGATCTCACCACATCGATTTCGTTGCAGCCCATTCGGCGTAGGCAACTACAGCCTCATGGGCCACTTCCTCGTCGCTGCAGCAATCTCGACTCGTGAATTATCCAGGTGCCTGAATCATTCATAAAGAATGCCGCACCTAGCTCAAGAGGCGTCGCAACCCAATGGCGGCGCACCTCTGAATTCCCAACTGGACTTGAGGTGGCGTTTCTGCTACAGTTTTTCAATGCTCC
>SDBS01003872.1_pt1 | contig 14683 bp, 14 predicted proteins | sample 2277091 | NCBI WGS metagenome assembly SDBS01 (sample SAMN10404972, study PRJNA504765) | marine sediment metagenome | isolation source: marine sediment core GS10_PC15, 163 cmbsf | place: Arctic Ocean: Southern Knipovich Ridge | collected 2010
GCCTCATTGCCAATTCCTAAATTAGGAGAGCGGAATTCTTTGATCAGTGTGTGAAGTTCATTTCCGTAGCGATCGAGCTGAACAGGCGGTGAAGATGCGACGCGGAAATTGTTCTTGAGTTCTCTGAGATTGATGATCTGACGATCTGTAATCGATTGAACGACAACGGCATTATCAGAGCCGGGCATGTCATAACTCGAATTGACCACGACATATCCTCGGCTAGGAATGCTAATTCCACTGAGGTTGAGGAACCAGTCTGCAGAGCGATCGACACCAGAACGCAGGCCTGCCACCTCTTGTTCAAGGGAGGCTTGCTCTATTGTGAGTTGGTTATTGGTGTTGAGGAGCTCAAGGAAGCGGTAGCGGCTTTTGGCATCATCAGAGGTTTGGTCTTTGAACTTTCCACTGAATGTGACGAGGTTGTCGTTGAGGGCGATTTTTTTATTGTTGTCCTTTTGAATGAGATCCAAGTTGACGAGGTGTTCGACTTGATGGCTAAACGAAACTTTCCCCGTTTTGTCTTTATGCATGCTCTGAATAGAGAAAAAGGTCAGCACTGCTGCCAAGATGAGAATGAGGAATCCCCCAGGGAATCCTTTTTTTGGTCCTGGCTTGTTTTTATTATCGTCGCTCATAATTTCTTTTTATATCACAATCTCTAAGTTTTTAAAAGCATAAAATATATACCTTTAATTTTAAAAAGGATGAGAAAATGAAAACAAAATTTTCATATTCAAGTCGTTAGGCCCAAGTATTAGTGTATCACATTGGCGTTTTTATGCACGAGAACTATTGAGATCTGAAGGCCAGTGGCATTTGGGCTTTCGGTGAAGAATTGGCCTACAGGCTTCCCTTTTTCCATCACAATGGGAAGGGAGTCGCGCAGGAAGGCGGGTATCTTCTGAGCATTCCACCGCTTGCGAAAGGATGAATCCGCAGGAGCCAGGTCGTAATTTCCTTTGGGAAGGGCAAGTGAAATTTTTCCTTTCCACCACTCCTCCCAATGGCTGGTTGAGGATTGAGCCTCAGAGACCTTCTCTGAAAAGGAAATTTTCCACTCCCAAAGCTCTGAATGGATGGTCCCTTCTTGCAAAGGGACTTTTTGAGGAAATTGAGGAGGGTTCTCCTTTAAAATAAATAGTCGTCCCCGGTCGATGATCGCGACATTTTTTGAAAAGGCGATCCGGTGGTTGGCAGCTCCTTTTTCTAGAGCTTGGAAAATCCGCTCAAAAAGGGAGTGGCTCGGGATGACCTGCCGGAGCACAAAAGAGATTTCTACTGGATGCGCCTCTGAAAAATCCCAGAAGGTGCCGAAAAGTCCTTCTATGGGCTTGAAATGTGCGGTCTTTTCTGTGAGATAATCCTCTAGCCGAGTGCTATATTTTCCAAGGCGGTTGAGTGAAGGTGCAATTTCTTTTCCAAACTCCTTTGAAAGCGTGGGGAGGAGGTTTTGCCGCATGCGGGCACGGAGATATTTGGAGTCGCGGTTGGTTTCATCATCAATAGGTGTGAGTGTCCAGGTTTGCAAGTAAGCGCGGATGCATTCTTTGGAGACTTCGAGTAGCGGGCGCCAAATCGGCATTGCCCCTCTCGCCGCAAGGGGTTGGATCCCTTTGAGTGTCGTTAAGTGGGCTCCTTCAAATACCCGCTTGAGAATCGTTTCGGTCTGGTCCAGCTGGTGATGAGCAAGAACGAGCGCGTGAAATGAGTCTGTTTCAAAGAGGTTTTTAAAGAACTCGAAACGTTCTTCGCGCGCTGCAAGTTCATTTTTTTCGGGGTGGGTGCTGCGTTTGGTATGAAAGGGGATATTTTGCTCATCGGCCCATTCTTGAAGTTTTTGGGCTTCTGCAGCGCTTTTTTCTCTCCATCCATGATCAAAATGTGCGAGATGAAAGGGAATTTTCAATTGTTTGAGGCAATGAGCCAAAGTAAGGGAATCCTCTCCTCCAGAAAACCCCAAAAGGAGGGGTTTTTCAATAGGTTTTTGCTCTTTTAAAAAAGTTAGAACGATTTTTTCCAATAGCATAGGTTGTTATTATAACCTCCAATGGCTAAAATCTAAAGCCCTTATGATACCTCTATTGTGGCGCTACCTGTTGCGCAACTATCTTCAAGTCTTTTTATTATGCGTGACCGGGTTTATCTCGGTTTTGCTCGTGACCCGGTTTCAAAACATCGCAAGATTTGCCGCGACGGGAGCGCCGAAGCTATATATCCTCAAATTTATCCTCTTTCAAATCCCCTTTATTCTCCCTCTTGCCATCCCGATTTCTTGTCTCATCGCAGCTCTTCTCATCTTTCAAAAAATGAGCCGCTCCCATGAGCTCACTGCGCTGCGCGTCGCTGGAATAGGCCTCGCCCCGATTGCATTTCCTCTCATCGTTTGTGGAGCGATCATTTCCATGCTCAACTTTACGCTCGTTTCCGAGGTGGCGCCTAAATGTCGCTCCCTGTCTAAGACGTTGGCCTATCAGATGACTGTGGTTAATCCCCTCTGCCTTCTCCAGAAAGAGGCGCTGATCAAACTGAAAAACACTTATGTCGATATGAAGGTTCTCAAGTCGGGAAAGTACGCACAGGATGTCTGTTTTATTATGCGCAATCTCACCAATCAGCGCCTCAGCCTCATGATGGCGAAAAAAATTTCCCTCGAAGATCAAATATTGGTGGGAAATGACGTCACTTTCATCTCGAGTATCGACACAAAAAATGCCGAATGTTGCGACCACTTGATCATCGAAAATCAAACTGAGATGCAGACACAAGCTGACCAGCTCACACGCTATTTGCGCAGTAGCGATTGGAGTTTTAACTACGACTCGCTCAATTTGCGCATGCTGCAGGCGAAATATGCTATAGAAAAGGGAGAAGATGCCAAGTTCAATTCCCGCGCCATTCAAGAGATTGCAAGGCGCCTGTCTTTAGGGATCGCTGCAATGACATTCACTTTAGTGGGTGTAGCCTTTGGGATGGAAATCACCAAGGACCGAAGCCGCAAAAAGATCTTTTGGGCCATCGGATTGATGGTTTTTTATTTGGTCTGTTTTGTCGCAGCAAAATCAATGAAGCACAACTGGATGCCCAGTGTCCTTTTATTTCTCGGTCCTCACTTGATCATTCTCTTTTTCTGTTTCCGCTCCTTTAAGCAAACCGCCAGGGGAATTGCATGATCAAGATCTGGGAACGCTATATCTTTCGCGAGTTCATCAAGCTTTTCGCGCTGTTTTTATTTGGCTTTTATTTTCTTTATATTGTCATCGATTATTCGACGCATATGCAGGATTTTTTCCAAGGAAAAAGCCTTCCTTTTTGGAAAATCATCCAGTATTACACTCTACAATTTGTCAAGCGGGCCGACATTTTACTTCCACTGGCTATTTTGATCGCAGCGATAAAAACCCTCTGCCAATTGAATCACAACCGAGAACTCATCGCTTTCCAATCTGCGGGAATCCGCCTCAAAAAGCTATTGAGGCCCCTTTTTTTTGTCGGAACCCTCTGCACTCTCTTTGTATTAGCGGTCAATGAGTTTGCTATCCCCTACTCGCTCAATTTCATCGACAAATTTTACGATTCCCATTTGCGCCACTCCTTCCGGGGTAACCGCTCCGAGCCGCTTCACGTGATGCATCTCGAAGATCATTCAAAACTAGCCTATCAATATTATGACAATGCAAAAGAGGCCTTTTTTGATGTGATTTGGATCCGCAATGCCGATGATCTGTGGCACATGAAATACCTCAAAGCCGATCCGATCCATCCCCAGGGACAGTGGGTGGATCACCTGGTCCGCAAAGAGGGAGGGTATTTTGAAAAGGAGCAGTCGTTCTCCAGCTTTTCATTCCGCGACCTTCAATGGAATGAGGATATACCCCGAAAAGGGTACATCCCCTACGAAAACCGATCGATCACAGAGCTCTGGAAGCTTCTGAAACAAGATCCCCTCATGCCGAATCATGAAAAAAAGGAAGTGTTGACCCAAGTTTTATTCAAATGCTCCATGCCCTTTCTCGCGTTTTTAGTCATTATAGGGATTGCCCCTTATTGTGCATCCAATAGACAAAATCTCCCCCAATTTTTCATCTACACCGCGGGAATTTTTGGGTTTGTCTCTTTTGTCGCTTTCATGGATGCTGCTGTGATTTTGGGTGAAAACGGAGTTCTTTCTCCTTATGTCGCAATTCTATTGCCTTTTGTTTTGCTCCTCGGTGTTTTTGGCTGGAGATTTGCCAAATGAGGCGTTTTCTCTTTTTAAACTGCGCAGGGGCACTGCTTTTTGCCAGTTTTTTTATCCCCTATACTTCTGAAATTTGGCGCTCTATCGATTTAACCTTTTTTCAGTGGACTAATGCCCCCTTGAAACACAACCATTTCTTACGGGTTTTCTGGGCTCTTGCGAACCACAGCATCGCTGACTGGATCGAAGATGTGTGCATTTTGGGATTTTATCTCGCTGCGATTGTGAAAACACCGAAGGGACTCCGAATGCGCAGAGCAGCGCAGCTTGTATTTTGCGCCCTACTTGCCGCTGCGACCATTTTGCTCATCAATCGATTCATTTGCCGGGACTGTCTCCATTTGAGACGGCATAGCCCCACACTCCAGCTCGACAATGCGGTCTACCTCTCTGACTATCTCACATGGATTAGTGTCAAAGTCGATTCCAATAAAAGCTTCCCTGGCGATCATGCAACGACAGCCCTAATGTTTGCATGCAGCTATGCCTATTTCGTTCGCGGCAGGCTCGCCCTTCTAGCGCTGCTCTATGGGGCATTCCTTTGCCTACCACGCCTCATTGTCGGTGCTCATTGGCTCTCCGATCTCGTCGTCGGCAGTGGATGCATCGTCCTTTTTTCTCTCACTTGGGCGTTTTTGACACCCTTTGCAGATCGATGTATCGCACGAATCGAAAAAGGATTTCGACATTTTCTCCCCCAGTTTCTAAAATGAACCTAATATGACAAATAATTCTTATCAAAAGCTTGTCCAACTCTCCACAAAAGCAGCACATTACAATGCCATTTCCATGATCCTTGGGTGGGATCAAGAGACATATATGCCCAAAGGGGCAATCGAGATGCGCAGCAAACAAAATGAGTTGATTGCCGGTTTGGTTCACCAAGAAAAAACAAGCGAAACCTACAGGGAGACACTCGGATCCCTGATTGATCTGGAAACGGGCACTGTACTCACTCCTCACTTAAGCGATCCGCAAAAAGCAGCTCTTCGCGAATGGAGACGCGATTATCTACAAACGGTCAAACTCCCCACTTCTTTTGTCGAAGAATTTGCAAAAACCACTTCTGCCTCCATGCACGCTTGGCAAGAGGCTAAAGAAAACAATGACTTCAAATCCTTTCAACCCCATTTAGAAAAAGTAGTGACTCTCTGCCGCAAAAAAGCAGAGCTTCTCGGCTATGAAGAGCACCCTTATGACGCCCTCATCGATTCCTTTGAACCTGATATGACGACGAAAGTGCTCACAACCCTATTTGAGCGACTCAAAATTCCCCTCACCGCTCTTTTGAAAAAGATCCAAACAAAGCCCCATCCAAATGCTGCATTTTTCGAGCTCTCTTATCCTCACCACAAGCAATTAAGCTTTGGAAAGCAGCTCCTCGCTGACATGGGCTTTGATAAAAGCTTCAGCAGACTGGATGAAACAGCCCATCCCATGTGCATGCCCATTCATCCAAATGACATGCGGATGACCACGTGCATTTCCCCTACAAACCTCATGTTTAGCATTCTCTCGTGTGTTCATGAAGGGGGCCATGGCCTCTATCACGTCAATTTATCAAAAGAGCATTTCGGCACCCCTCTTGGAGAGTCCGCTTCTCTGGCAATTGATGAAAGCCAGTCCCGCACTTGGGAAACCCTCATTGGCCACTCACTGCCTTTTTGGCAATTCTACTTTCCCAAGCTCCGAGAAATGTTTCCCGAGAATTTAGGAGATGTCCTTTTAGAAGACTTTTACAAAGCCGTGAATCTCGTTAAGCCCTCGATGATCCGCACTGACAGCGACGAAGTGACCTATAACTTACACATCATGGTCCGCTTTGAGCTCGAAAAAGCGCTTCTCACAGAAGAGCTCGAGGTGAAAGATCTACCCGATGCATGGAATGGAAAGATGCGAGAGTATTTGGGCATCTGCCCACAAGCAGACTCCGAAGGATGTCTTCAGGACATCCATTGGTCAATGGGTGCTATTGGGTATTTTCCTACGTATTCCTTGGGAAATTTATACGCCGCTCAATTTTTTGAGACTTTTGCCAAAGCCCATCCTCACTGGAAAGAAGAGGTTGCAAAAGGGAAATTCAGCTCTCTTAGCAATTGGCAAAAACAAGAGATCCATCAGTTTGGCAGGCAATACCTGCCCGAAGATCTCTGTGAAAAGGTGACGGGAGGGCCACTTAGCGAAAAGCCCTTCATCGCTTATCTCGAAAACAAATACACACCCTTGTATCACCTATGAAATGGTTTTTTGCAATTTGCACCATCGGTCTTCTCTTCTTTCACTCGAAAGGACATTTTGACCCCGAGAACCTGTACACAGAAATTCCCAAAGGCTCGGAAGAAACCGCAGAAATTGCTCCCCTTCTCAACCAGCCCTACACCTATTTGGGTGAAGGATCCCAATTTTACGCCTTTGCCTCCGAAGATGACTGCTATGTCATCAAATTATTCAAAGCGCACCACCACAAATCATTCAAACTCTCCCGTTTTTTGCGCCATATCAAAAAAACAAAAGGCGATCAGCTCGTCAGCAAAAACAAATGGAAGCGGAAGTTTCGAGACACATGCAGGCGTTACAAAATGGCCTTTGTCGATCTGAAAGAAGAAACGGGGCTCCTCTACATCCACTTCCAAAAGTCTTCCCCTCCCCTCCTCGTCACCTTCGTCGATAAATACGCCAAAGAAATCGATATCTCCAAACACCCCTTTGTTCTCCAGAAAAAAGCCCTTCTCGCGCCCGAGTATTTTAAGCTTCATCCCGAGCGGGAAAAGTCTGCAAAGCAAGCACTAAAAGAGCTCTTTGTCACGCGAATCGAGAAAGGATATAGCGATCCTAGGCAAACCCTGAGTACCAACTATGGGTTTATTGAGGACACTCCGATACAAATCGATGTGGGAAAAATCGAACCTTTTAAAGGGGATATCGAAGAAGAAATCAGAAAAATCCACGCCCGGATCGACGCATGGACATCAACCCTCTAAGGCATTAATCAGATTTTTTCTTTTCGTTAGAAGAGCAATTTCGATTAGGACATCTAAGGGCATTGCTTATTCTTTCACACCCACAAAATGGACAGGGTTTGGTAACTTTAATAACGCGTGACTTTTCTACAAAACATCCCTCATTATCTGCTAGGAGATAGGGAAGAGCTACGAATTCGTTTTGTTCTAGCTCAAGAAATAATCCTTCGTTCGTAGGAAAAATCTTATCTGGGTTGATATATACTTTGCTCTCTGTGATTCTCGTGATACAGGAACTTTCGCTTGAAATTAGATAAGTAGTGATTTCATTTGGTTGTTCACTCCTCAGGGTGCTAGTACAAAAAATCAAAAATATGGTAAACATTAGGGAGACTGAATAACTACGAGACATAAGACCTTCCTTTAAAGAAATTGCTGATATGGCCAGTATCTTAAGACAGCTCCTGTTTTTTTGTATAATCATTTTTCCTCTATCTTCGTGTCGACAATCTGCAAGAAACCAATCACATTTACAAATAGCTCAAGATGATAAAGAATGGATGGAAAAATTTTGGCATGATCTACTGTTTAAAGAAGGTGGAGCCTACACGTTATGGGGCTCAAAACCGATTACAGAGATAGCTGTCTACCATTATTCTGAAGAGGAAATGGCAGAATTTATTCGTCAGCTTCCTGAAGAAGAATTAGAAAATTGTTATACCGACAAGCAGTATGATTTTCCCGAAAATTGGAAACGATGGGAAACTGCTTGTGTAAATTTCCCGTTCAAAAGACATTTGCTTTTCAAATCTCACTACAGTGAAGATAACAAAATATCTTACATTTATTTTGTTAATGTAATTAAAACAGCTCTACTTTTACAAGACAACTATGATCTATTTCGTAAAGAAGTTGGATTCGATTTCCAGCCTCTTGAAGTTGTTCTAGAAATTCCAAATAAATCGTCCGATTTTTGGGAAAAACTGGAAACATCTAAGAATAGCTTTTTAATCTGGGGACTTCTCTTTGGTTATGGCAAACAAAATGCCTCTCTATTCAATTGGAAATATCAAAGTCTCAACAAGCCATCCGAAGATTTCGTACAGCGCATTTACAATAAACCTAGTAATCCTTCTCCAAAAGGACAAACTAATCTCTCAGTGAATAATTTTTTACTTCCTTCTTTTATTTCTTTTACAGAAGATGATGAGACTGTTTATAATTACCAATCTGAAAGAGAAAAAATACGACGAATTTATAAAAACAAAGACCTATTAAAAATCACTTTGGAAAAATTAACTTTAGACGACTAAGAGATCTTCTCTGAATTGCTTCTCATCGCCAAGGGCCAAGCTTTTTTTCTAGGAGAATGCTCTGGAAAGCGGAGTAAACTCAAATTAAGTTTGTGGAGCTTGAAGAGCTTCTCATAGGGAAAAAGAGGGCTCTTATTGGCGGTGGAATGCATTCAGAGAAGGTCTCTAAATTTACGAAATTTTAAAGTTCTTCTAGTCGCTTTTTGCGCCGTTTTTCAGCTTCTTCATAGCGCCGCTTTTCCTCATCCGTTTCTGGAATCACTTCGGGAATTTTTGTCGGCTTGCGGTTTTCATCCAAAGCAACAAATGTAAAATAGGCAGAAAAGATGTGCTTCATCTCCAGCGTGCGAAAATCTTGAGCAAAGACTTTCAGCCCCACTTCCATCGAAGTATTCCACGCCCGATTGAGCGCCGCCTTTAAAACTAAGATATCGCCACTGGTCGCAGGAGCTAAAAAGCGGACCGAGTCGAGCCCCAACGTGACACACACCTTGTTCGAATGGCGCTTCGCCACGATGCAACAGATCCAATCCCCAAGTTCGAGGACTTTTCCCCCAAAGAGCGTCCCATAGGTATTGAGATCATTGGGAAACACCAGGGACGTTTGATCGTTGATTGCGGAATATCTAACTGGTTTCGGGTCCATCCATTTTCTCCTTTACTAATTGACATAGCTGAATCTGGTTTTTTTTCCAATCCCGCACTGTCGTCACTGAATCATAAAGGATATTGTCGTCCCACCAAAAACTGGGTTTTTCACTCAGTAATACTAGTGTTTTGATCCCCATTGCGCCAGCAATGTGAGCCCAGGGCCCCTCTTCCACGACGAGCACATCATATGTGCGGATTGCATCTATTTTTTCTTCGATCAGCTCTCCCCCTTCGATCTGAAGATCTTTAACCATCACGCCTACTCGTGGCTTCTCCCTTTTTTTACTTTGATCGAGCTGTAAATACGGTGTCTTTTTCAGCTGCTTAAAATCAACTCTTAGCCATTGAGAAAGCATCGAAAGCGGAATATGAAAATCATATTCCTGAGGTTCTCCATCTATCACTTCGACTAATCTCTGCCCTTGTAAAACAGATTTAAAGAATTCTCGGTGAGGGCGAAGTGGAAGCAACAATATTTTTTGGGGTTTTTTCTCCCATAACTGTTTGAAAAAGCGTATTGCAATTAGAGTTTCTTCTTTTCCCATGCGAGAAGTAACCACGATCGTCTTTCCCTTAATATTCTCATCTTTCCCAAGCGATTTCGAAGAATTAAGTGAAAAACTAAGCCGAGATTGCCTATCTGAAAGAGAAAGAATTCTAAAATGCGTTTTTAGAGCTAGGCAAAATTGCTTAGTATCTTGGTAATGTTGAAATAATTCTTCGACAATTTTTACATCTGTTGGTGCCGCTAGCATCCGCTCAATAATTTTATCCGCTTGCGAATCCTCAGCTTCAGGGAGAGCTTGAAAATAGGAAGCTACTTGAGAAACAAAAGAAGAAACTATACTAGCCATTAGATACCTCCATTTTGCGCCCAGATTCTATTCTCATCTCACAAAATTCTCAATTAAAAAAAAAAAGAGGGCCCGGCGTTTGCCGGACCCTCATCAACAAGGAGGAAAGTTTTGAACTTTCATTGCCAAGAGGTGAAAATAGACTTTCACCCACTGGCGAATTCAACAGTAAAACATTTCTGTTTTTTCTGAAAGATATTTTTTAACGTTTAGAGAATTGGAAGCGTTTACGCGCTCCAGCAAGACCGTATTTCTTGCGCTCGCGCCTGCGCGCATCTCGTGTTAAATAACCAACTTCTTTTAGATCGTGCCTTTTGGTTGCATCTTGCTCGACAAGTGCACGAGAGATGCCCAAACGGGTTGCGATCACTTGGCCTTGGATTCCCCCACCTTTCACGCGAATCACGATATCGTAACTGCTTTGGAGCTCAAATTTCGCAAGGGGGGCAAGGATGGCTTCTCTTTGGAGCTCGAGAGGGAAATAATCTTCGAATTTACGTCCATTGACGTTGATTTTTCCTGAGCCTTTGAGGCGAAGACGCACGGAAGAAACCGATCGTTTACGTCTTCCAGTTCCAATAAATTCTTCCATAATTCTCTTATACGTTTACGGGGATAGGTTGTTGCGCTTGCATGTCGTGCTGTGTACCTGCAAAAATACGCAACTTTTTCATTTGTTGCTTTCCAAGACGGCTGTTGGGCATCATCCCACGCACTGCATGGCGAATGATATAGTCGGGTTTTCGATCCATCATGACACGATAGGGAACTTCGCGCAAACCACTCATCGCACCCGTGTGGTAGCGATAAATTTTTTGAGCTTCTTTAGAACCCGTCACTTTGATTTTTTCTGCATTGATGATGATCACACCATCGCCACAATCTACATGGGGAGTGAAGCTCGGCTTGTGCTTTCCACGGAGGATTTGTGCAATCTCAGTGGCAAAGCGGCCTAACGTTTTTCCTGCCGCATCTACGAGGATCCATTTGCGCTGGGCAATGGCCTGCTCTTTGGTCAAAAGAGTTGAATGTTGTTGCTTACCTTTATTCATCTTCTCAGCTCTACTTTAATGGGGTTAAGCATAAGCGAATTCCCCATATTTTGCCAAGATTTTTTAGGATTCTTGAAAAACATCTTTGAATCGACTAGAATTTCCCCTTCTACGACGGGAGCAGATCATGCGAAAATTAAAAACTTTTTTCATTCGGACCTATGGCTGCCAAATGAATGAACTCGACTCTGAGATCATGGTGGGTGCCTTGGAAAAACGGGGTCTTGAGCGCATCAGGGAAGAAGAAGATGCCGATCTGCTCCTCTTCAATACCTGCTCGATCCGCGATCTCGCCGAGAGAAAAGTCATGGGAAAAATTGGAAAACTGGGCCGCTCCCCTAATAAACGCTCCATCATTGGGGTCACGGGCTGTATGGCCAATGCCAAAAAAGAGAGCATCTTCCGCAAGCTTCCCCATGTCGATTTCATCCTAGGGACAAATAATATTTCGGATCTAGATGCCGTTCTTGACGAGGTGCTAGAAACAGGTAAACAAACTTTGAAGACGGACATGCGCTTCGAAGAAAATCTTAACTATTTCGACGCGGTCCGCGACGACCCTATCAAAGCCTATATTTCCATCATTCGCGGCTGCGACAAGTACTGTACCTATTGTGTGGTCCCCTATACCCGTGGAAAAGAGGATTCTCGCTCCCCCGATGATATCATCGCAGAATGCCAGCAACTGGCTGCCAAGGGCTATAAGGAGGTCACCCTCCTTGGGCAAAACGTCAATAGCTACGGCAAAGACAAGCCTGCGTGGAAAGAGCTGTTTCACGATCTTCTCTACCGGATAGACAAAATCGAAGGAATTGAGCGGGTCCGCTTCATGACCTCACACCCTTGCGATATCACCATTGAGCTGATGCAAGCCATCCGCGATCTCCCCTCTCTCTGTGAATTCGTCCACTTCCCCATTCAAGCGGGTTCAAGTCGGATCCTGCGCAAGATGAATCGCCGCTACACCCTCGAGCAATACCTCGAAAAGGTCGATCTTTTACGCCAGATTGTTCCCAACGCATCTTTGGGCACTGATATCATCGTAGGCTTCCCAACGGAAACAGAAGAAGAATTCCAAATGACCTACGACATTTTCAAGCAGATCCGCTATTCGGTGGCGTTTCTATTTTCCTATAGTGCCCGCAAAGGGACTCCCGCCTATCGATGGAAAGATGATGTGCCAGAAGAGGTCAAAAATGAGCGTCTGCACCGTTTGATGGATTTGCACCTGCAAATCAGCTCAGAAGAGATGCAGCAAATGTTGGGCCAAACAGTTGAAATACTCGTAGAAAAGCGAACCAAATCCGCTCAGCTCAAAGGGCGTACGCGCTGCTGGAAAAAGGTGGTTATTTCTGGTGGGGAAGAATTGATTGGAACGTTGCAGTGGATCAAGATCTCTGGCTACAACCACCAAACGTTACTGGGCGAGATCGTTTCCAATCCCGCCCTGAAAACCATTGGGTTTTAATTCTTGACGAGTTTTGCGATAACTAGGCCACCCAAAAACCAGCCGACTAGGATGTCGAACATCTCTAGGACGCTCCACATTGCTGGATAATGCCACCAGTTCCATGCAGGGACAACGCCGACAAGCGCCACAACAATTCCCACAACGGTCACAAACCACACGCGGTTCCAATATTTCATTGCTTTTGCACGCAAAAGCAAATACGTGATGAAACCCGCTGCAATGATATTGGTGATAACGCCGCAAATCATCTGGCTCGTATTGCTAAAATCGACGCCTCGTTTGATATTCACCATGATGAAGGGTTGACCGGGCTCTGGCTCAGCTTCCCACCCCGGAATGACATAGATCCCATCATGGGGAGCATAACGGGTGATGCAAGAGGTCACTTCTGACGGCTCTGCAAACTTGTTCATCACTCCTTTGTGCATCGGTAAGACCATCCAAGAGAGCATATACCACAAAAAGACGAGGACGCCGCCGACAATTCCGCAGCGAATAATAGGTTTCCACATAGTTGATACTCCTTATTGAATATGTGACGGTTGACCATGCTAATAATTTGTTGATTTCAAATCAAGAAGGGATCTTTTTTTAACCCGTGAGTACAGAGAAAAGTTAGCCCCGTGATTGCTACCTTCTTTTCATCTAGGCGTTAGCGAGGGGCTCAAGTATAAGTTTCTCGAGGAAGGCAAGGGTTTATACCTTGGCGACAAGAGAAGCGAAATAGATGAGCTCCTCAGGTAGCATAGAGGAAAAACGAGGTATCAATCACGGGTCAAAGTAATTTTGCGAATTCAATTTCGGAGAGAATGGGAATTTCCAGCTCCTTGGCTTTGTCGTATTTCGAGCCGGGCTCGTCACCGACAAGGACATAGTCGGTTTTTTTGCTCACAGAGCCACTGACTTTGCCGCCACGCTCTTTGATTTTGGCGGCCGCTTCTAAGCGGGAATAGCTCTCTAAAGAGCCTGTCAGCACAAAGGTTTTTCCAAAGAACGGATGCCCTTTCTGCGTTTTGACCCTCTCGGGCTTCACACCGAGGTGAAAGAGACGGTGGATTTCTTTGAGGTTTTCAGGGTTTTCAAAATAGGAAACGACCGACTCGGCAACTTTCTCCCCGATCCCTTCGATGCCAACGAGCTCGTCTAGTGTCATCGCAGAGAGGGAATCGATATCCCCTGCATGTGTTGCCAGCAGATCAGCAATCCCCTCTCCCACATATTTGATCCCTAGGCTGAGGATGAACCGCGGCAGAGTGGTTTTGCGCGATTTGTCAATGCTCCTTATGAGATTTTGCACCGCTTTTTCCTTAAAGCCGTCGAGAATAGAAATTTCTTCTTCTGTGAGGTCATAAATGTCGGCCATGGTTTTCACGAGCCCTTTTTCCACCAGCTGATGCACCACTTTGGGGCCCATGTGCTCGATGTCCATCGCATCTTTGCTCGCAAAATAGGCGATGCGCCGAAGCACTTGATCTGAGCACTCCCGATTGGGACAACGGATCGCCACTTCCCCTTCTACGTGTACGACGGGACTACCACAGACGGGACACTGGGTGGGCATGTGCCAAGGTGTTGAGCTTTTCGGGCGCTTGGCAACGATCACTTGCACCACTTTGGGGATCACATCTCCACCTTTTTCAATGATCACGGCATCCCCAATGCGGATGTCTTTACGCTCAATTTCTTCGCGGTTATGGAGGGTTGCACGTGCGATTGTGCTACCCGCAAGGGAAACGGGCTCGAGCTCTGCAACTGGAGTGAGCACGCCACTGCGTCCGACTTGGACGGTGATTTCGCAGATCTTGGTCTCTGCTTGCTCTGGAGCAAATTTGTAGGCAACGGCCCATCTGGGGCTTCTTGCAGTAGTGCCGATGTCGACTTGCAGCAAAAAATCATCGACTTTGATGACGATCCCATCAATGTCAAAGGGAAGGCTGTTTCGCTCTAGTTCAATCCGATCGGCAAACTTTAGAATCTCTTCAATCGAGCGGGCTTGGATCCGATGGTGGGGGGCAAAAGCAGGTAGGGCAATTTTTTCAAGAAACTGATGGCTGGCAAATTGGCTTTGGAGATGGTGAGAGGTATCTTCGGCAATCCCATACATGACGATCGAGAGTTTCCGTGTTTGGACTATTTTGGGAT
>SDBS01003873.1_pt1 | contig 14683 bp, 10 predicted proteins | sample 2277091 | NCBI WGS metagenome assembly SDBS01 (sample SAMN10404972, study PRJNA504765) | marine sediment metagenome | isolation source: marine sediment core GS10_PC15, 163 cmbsf | place: Arctic Ocean: Southern Knipovich Ridge | collected 2010
GTATTTCTATTTTCGGCCCTTCATTCGTTTGTGTTGAGCTGACTTACAGCACCGAATGCCCACCTCCCGAGACGCCGGCAAGCCCGAATCCGCGTGATCGCGCCGACGGAGTATCCGTAGAAATGGAACTTGCCTGGAATTTTGATTTTCCCACGCCCTGTGATTTAGCCAATGGTGGATTCGAGGACGGCGAATTTGCCCCATGGACGAATATTACCGGTCCGGGTGATGAGTCTACACCATGGAATGTAACGAATGGCGGCACCGGGGACTTTGTAAACGGACTCCCGTTTGAAGGAGCCTTCTTTGCGCAGAACGGTTTCGACGGAGATGCCGGCATGTTCTACGATATTTATCAAGAGACAGAGATACTTGCAGATGCTGATTCTGCTATTCTGAATTGGAGCGAACGCATACAATGGGATATGAGGTCATGGGGCGCAACTCTCCCGCGCGAATACATAGTTACCATACAGCCGGCCGGCGGCGGCCCTGCCTTGGCAACACTCCACACCATGAGCCTGAATCCCGACACGAACGGGGATACTGGATATGTCTCCCATAGTGTCGATTTGTTGAGCATAGCCTCTTGCATTGCCGGCCAAACCGTAAGGATTAACTTCCATCAGATGATTCCCGAATCATTTACCGGACCGGCACAGTTCGACCTGGACGGGATTGAACTCGTCTGCAACGGCACTATCGTGCAGCAGGCGAGTCTGCCCGGGCCTTCTCTGGGCAGTAGCAGCACGATTGACCATTCCCAATACGATCAATTACGCCGGGAATCGCTCGCCCGCCAAAACCAGCCGCCAGGTGTCCGAATCACTGAAGACGGCGCTGCCAAAAACGAATCGACGCCGCGGGCAGCCTCTCAAAGCGCACCAGTTATGAGCGTGGGAGGGCCCGATTGTGGTGGTTACACCTTTATTGACAGCGATGAACCGGGTGGTCCCGCTTTCGACTGGATAGAAATCGCAGGAACAGGGACTAATCTAAACCTTAGCGACGATTCCCATTACTGGCCAATTGCCTTGCCGTTTGACTTTGATTTCTATGGAACTCTCCATAATCAGGTAGCCGTTGGCTCAAATGGAACGGTCCATTTCGTGGATCGGTACATGGGTTTATCAAATTACTCTATCCCGGCCTCGGTTAATGGAATCGATAGCTTCATCGCGGTTTACTGGGACGATCTCTATCCCGGCGGGGCCGGCAATGTGTACTATAAGATTGTGGGCAGCGCACCCAATCGCATTCTTGTCGTCGAGTGGTATGACGTCTGGCACTGCTGCTCAGACTCGTCGGGCTCCGTGACTGCTCAGGCCCAGTTGTTTGAAGGCAGCAACAATATCCTCTTGTTGTACGCCGACCCCAGCACCGAAGCCGGCTCCAGCGCTACGGTGGGAATTCAGCAAAACTCCGGTTGCGGTCTGCAATACCTGTATAATCAATCGAGCCTTCATTCCGGCTTGGCAGTCCTGTTCTCACGCGACCCGTGCATGGGTGAAACCACCTTTTACGACGTGTATTTCGGCAGCGGCAATCCGGACAGTATGGAGTTGATTGCCGGCGACATCTGTAAAACAAACTATGATCCGACTCCCGAACCGGGTGAGATGCTCGACGAATGTACCGAGTACTACTGGCAAGTGATAGTCAATAGTCCCTGTGGCAGTGAAACGGGACCTGTCTGGAACTTCAAAACTGCCAGACAGGATGGAAGTGCTTGTACTGAGCCCGGGGTAATCAGAGCTGACCTCAACGGTGACGGCGTAATCAACGTGCTCGATTTAAGCATACTGGCAAGCTATTGGCTTGTATCTTATGAAATCCATAACTAAGAAACCGGTAAGAGTAATACGTTGTAAATCGAGCTGCGCTGCATGATACAAACACCATGTGTGTCAACATGGGCTGTGGGCGATTGGGCCTGCAGCCCTTTTTTTGATTATAGATGGTGGGCGCATTTCAATTTGATGCGGAATGGCTGCTTGACAGAGTTGCCAGGTTGTTGAATAATCGTCGGCGGAAATATTACAGGCGGATTTGAGATTTTGGGAGATGGCTTTGCGTCCGATCAGTGAAAGGCGACAACTTGTGGAGGCTGAACCGCACGAGCACGCCGTGAGGCGCGGGCGGAGCGGGCGGCTGCATTTTGAGAATATGCCGTGGCTTGAAAGCATTTTTAAGTTCTTTCTTCACGCGCTGCATATCAAGTCGACCGGGGCGAGGAACGCCCTGGATATCAAGGCCACAGCGGTTGAGTTTCAATTTGACAAGCTGCCTGCTGGTTTTGACGGGACCCGTATGCTGCTGGTAACGGACCCGCATATCGATGAGTTCAGAACGCTTGCTGAAAAGGTCCTCGCACTGGCCGAGACTGTGGAATATGATTTCTGCATATTGGGCGGTGATTACAATTTCTGCTATCGGCAGGAGAGCGGGCTGGCCTATCTGCGAATGAAGGAACTTGCCGAAGGGCTTGTCAAGCGTTCGCGTGTTTTTGGTGTGTTGGGCAATCATGACAAATATCGGATGGGCGAACTGCTGGAGTCTTGCGGCGTGGAGATGCTGGTCAATGAGAATATGTGTATCGAAAGGAACGGCGACATCATACATGTTGTCGGGCTGGATGATTGTCATTACTACGGTGCTGACGATATCGAATCGGCCCAGGACGGCATTGCCGACGGTGTTTTCAAAATAATGATCAGCCATTCGCCGGAGATGTATCATCAGGCGAGTGAGGCGGGATATTCTCTCTTCCTGGCCGGGCACACTCACGGTGGGCAGGTTTGTCTTCCCGGCGGCGCGCCTGTTGTTACGTGTGCGACGGTTCCGCGAAAGATAGTCAAGGGCAAGTGGCGATATGGCAAGATGGCGGGTTACACATCGCGCGGGGTGGGCGCCAGCGGCGTGGCTGTGCGGTTCTTCTGTCCGCCGGAAATAACGGTTATTACACTGCGCAAAGCCTGACAGGGCTGTATTAGCCGGAGATTACCTAATGGACCTTCTATACGTGCTATTATCTCGACATATATAACCCCTTTATTTTTCATGGGTTATGTTAGATTCCAAAAAAAAGTGGGATTTTGCTTGACATACTGCCGGGATTGGTTTAGCGTTTGGTGATAGGAGCATTCACATAGAAGGGAGCCTCTGTTTTATGAGATGTATCACGTCTGTGCCGTCATATTGTGCATTAAGGGTGTGTCCATTCGTTTGCCGGTACAAGTAACTAATTAACTTTATTTTTTTACAGGAGCAGGGATGATGAAAAGACAAATATTGGTAATGATTCTGGCCCTGGCGGCTTGGGCAGGTTTGGCAAACGCCGCTGTTTTCCTCGACGATTTCAACAGTGATACGTCGGGCGACTACACGTACTCGGATTCGTATGGTTCCGGCGGCAGCTTCAATATTTCCGGCGGCACTCTCAACATTGATGCCGCTGCGGGCAACACCGCCAGCGTCATGCGAACCAGTACGGTTTCATTTGCCGTGGGTGAATGGCTTGGTATCGATGCAGCGGCGCCCGGCGCTTCTACTTCTGGACACAACGTTTTTCTCATGTTGTCAACGTCGACGGGTCAGCCTAACGGCACCAGCAGTTACGGAATACGCCTGGCGCGAGAAAACGCTACCGTAAGGACCAAGATATACCCAGGTGGCAATCAGCCCACAGTACCCGAAGCGGACGTTACTACTCCAGCCACCCTTTGGATCAACCGCGTCTCAGATACGGTTTTCGAGTCCTATTATGAGATGGAAGGCTCGGGAACGAAGACGTTCGTATCCTCCGACTCCATGCCCGATTTGGCGGGGATTACCGATCTTCACATCGGGGCCCAGGCCTGGGCGGGAAGTCAATCATTTGACAATCTGCGTATTGTCCCGGAACCTGCGACTCTGATTCTCCTGGGCATGGGCGGTCTGATGGCTGCTCGCCGCCGCAGGAAATAATTACTGTTTTCCCACAGTTGCTGCGCCGGAAATAGAAGCATTTGGCCATTGTAAACTTTATGCAGGGGCGGTCTGCATGCCGTTCCTGCGTCTATTTACTCAAGGAGAATGAAAAATGAACAGGCTCCGTACCGCAGAATTAGTGTTGGCGATGGTTTTGTCGGCAGTTTTTACCGCTTCGGTAAACGGCGATTATTTTCTCGATGACTTCAGCTCATCGACTGTCGCGGATTATACCTATTCGGATTCATATGGCAGTGGCGGCAGTTTCGATATTTCCGGCGACACTCTCAACATTCATGCCGCCTCGGGCAACACCGCCAGCGCCATGAGAGCCACTACGGTTCCATTTCTTGTGGGAGAATGGCTGGCGGTTGACGCACCGGGTCCTGGCGCTTCGACTTCAGGACACAACGTGTTTCTCGTGTTTTCAACTACGGCGGGGCAGCCTAACGGTTCCAGCAGTTACGGAATTCGCCTGGCTCGAGAAAACGCTACGTTAAGGACCAAGATATACCCAGGGGGCAATCAGCCTACAGTGGCTGAAGCGGATGTCACCACCCCGGCGACGCTTTGGATTAACCGTGTGTCTGATACGGTTTTCGATTCCTATTATGAGTTGGAAGGCTCGGGAACTTTAACACCCGTTTCCTCTGACTCCATGCCCGATTTGGCGGGGATTACCGATCTTTACATCGGAGCCCAGGCCTGGGCGGGAAGTCAATCATTCGACAATCTGCGGATTCTTTCCAGTACGTCCGGTGGGGTAGCCTCGATTCCCGTTCCCGGTACTGGCGACCCGGTTATCCTGAGCTTGACCGAGTTAAGCTGGACGCTGCCGCAACCTCGTCAGGAGGGGGATACTATTTCCTGCGACGTCTGGTTTGGCACGGATCCGGACCTGGTCGGGGCGACAAAAATTGCAGACCGGATCACCGCTAATTCGACGACGAATTTTACTCTCGGTGCTGCCCAAACCTATTATTGGAGCGTCGATTGCTACGACCCCGACGGGGCCGGTCCCGAAATTAAAACAGAAGGGCCGATCTGGAACTTTAGCATCATTACCCAGGCGACTGATAATGTTCCGGGAGAAGGTGTAACTGTCGATCTGAGTCTGGCGCAGTTAACATGGCAATTGCCCGGACCGCGGCAGCCGGGTGATACGATAACCTGCGACGTTCTCCTCGGCACTGACCCGACGATGACGGTAGCCGACAAGATTGTCGATAAGATTAACGTCGAATCAACTTCCAACTTTAGCCTCAGTTCGGGCGAAACCTATCACTGGCGCGTTGATTGCTACGACCCTGTCGGCGGCGGCCCTGAAATCAAGACCGAAGGGGCCGTTTGGAGTTTTAATACGATCAATCCGATGCCCATAGTGGATGCAGGTAAGAATCGACGCTTCATTCTTGACGCCGGCAGCGTTACCGTCGGGCTCGAAGGATCGGTAACGGATGACGATCCATATACTGTTGCCTGGTCGGTGGAAAGCGGACCGATCGGAGGCGTGTCGTTTTTGCCTAATCCAAACGCCGAAGAGGTGGATGCAGTTATTACCTTGCCCGGAGAGTATGTCTTGCGCCTGACCGCGACGGATCAGGGTGTTCCTGTTTCGATTGGCTATGGTGAGGTTAGCATTACGGTTTACGAACAACAGTTCGCCGATCCCACTGTTCGTTTCGGAATCGTTACGGACAGCCACTATGCCGATCGCGATCCCAGTTCCCGATACTACCGGGACTCCATCATCAAACTCACCGATACTGTCAATACGATGAACGCCCAGACAGTGAGTTTTCTTATCGAAATCGGCGATTTCAAGGATCAGGACGGCACTCCCGTTGAGGCCAATACCATAGAATATTTGCAGATTATAGAGGCGGTCTTCCAACAGTTCGACGGCCCCCTTTACCATGTGTTGGGCAATCACGACATGGACAGCATATCGAAGTCGCAATTCATGGCGCATGTCGATAACACCGGCATTGAACCGGCCGACAGCACCTACTACTCGTTCGACGTCAACGGTATCCACTTTATCGTTCTGGACGCCAATTATAATACCGCCTCCGACGATGATCATTATGACCATGGCAATTTCAACTGGACGGTTTCTTATATCCCGACGGGTGAAATGGCATGGCTTCAACAGGATCTGGCCGATGCGGACGGGCCTGTTATCGTTTTTGTTCATCAACGGATGGACGGCGGGGGCAGCCATTTAATGACGAACTCCGCCGAGGTTCGTTCCGTGCTCGAGCGCTCGGGAAAAGTTGTTGCCGCATTCCAGGGTCATCATCACAGCGGCGGATATACCAATATCAATGGCATCCATTATTATACCTTAAAGGCCACGGTGGAAGGGCCGTATCCTGCAAACAACGCCTACGCCATTGTCGAGGTTCGACCCGACGTCGGAAGTCTTATCGTTACCGGCTATGAAAATGCCGTAACTTTGCAATTTACCCCCACCGGCCTGGAGGCGCTCTGGGAAATGGACGATGCTGCCGGCGATACTGCCGCTGACAGTTCCGGCAACAGTCTCAACGGCACAATGTCCGGTTTCAGTGTTGACGATTCGCAATGGGTATCCGGCATACGCCGCGGCGCTCTGGATTTTGACGGCATAGATGACTATGTGGTTATTTCCGGCTATCAGGGCGTTGTGGGAACCCAGTCCCGCACTGTCAGTGCATGGATAAGACCGACCGCTGCATCGGGAACGATTTTATCGTGGGGCAACCCAGCCGACGGCGAGGCATGGATCTTTATGGTCAACGCCGCCGGGCAAATACAGGTGACGTTAAACGGCGTGGATGGTGATATTGCAGGATCGACAGATTTAATAACCGACGGCTTGTGGCACCACGTGGCCGCTGTTTTGGAAAATGACGGTTCACCGGACCTCAGCGAAGTTGCACTCTACGTTGACGGGGTGCAGGAGGTCGCTGTCGGCGGAACCATGCCGGTCAACACCGGCAAAGGCATAGATGTGCATATCGGTGCTGTCGATGCCACAACGGGGAGCTATTTCCAGGGCCAAATGGACGATGTCGCGATATTTGACACGGCTGTCAGCGCCGACGATATCGAGCGCCTCTATACGCTGGGTGGAGCATTGTTCATGCAAACTTGCGGCGGCGTACTGGTAAACGACGCATTCAAGTTGGCGGCTGATACTAACGGTGACTGCAGGATTGACCTGTCTGATTATTCGATAGTAGTCGGCGACTGGCTCGACAGTGGAATACTCGCAGGCGACATTCTAAAAGACAATGAAGTCAACCCGGGCGATCTTAACCTGCTGAGTAATGATTGGCTGCAAGAGATCGACCTCAGTCTGGTCGCCCATTGGAAAATGGACGAGAATAATCGCAGCACCGCCGCCGACATTTCCATAAACCGCTACCACGGTATGCTCTATGACGGCCCCGTCTGGCAGTCTGCGGGCGGTCGCCTGGAAGGCGCCCTGCAATTTGACGGTGTTGACGATTATGTTCAGATCACGGATTTTAAGGGCTTGCTTGGAGGGCAGTCACGCACGGTTTGCATGTGGGTCTCGATGAATACACCGGCGCAGATTATTGTTGCATGGGGGCCCCTTGGTGCGTCTGGCCGCAGATGGGTGTTTGGTACCAATACCGCGGGGCAATTGTGGCTGGGCATTGGCGGCGGAGGTTCTATCACGGGAACGGCCGATATCTGCGACGGCGCCTGGCATCATGTGGCTGTGGTTGCCGAAGATGACGGTTCGCCGAATATCAATGAGGTGAAACTGTATGTCGATGGTCTGCCGGATGTGCTAAGTTTGAATACATCTGACGTCGCAATCAACACGCTGGCAGGGCCGGATGTGACCATCGGACAATATAATGGCGGCAGCTTTCTTGAAGGCATGATCGACGACGTACGGATATATGATCGGGCTCTTGCTGTCGATGAGATTGACAACATGGTCTTTCCCGAACCAAAAGCTCCGCAAGAACCGTTTAGTTTTGTTCAACTGTGCGATCCTCAACTGGGCTTCGGGCTCGAGAGCTATGAAGTCGATATGAACAACTTTCGGCAGGCTGTAGTGCAAGTTAATGAGCTAAACCCTGACTTTGTCGTTGTTTGCGGCGATTTGGTTAATACTGCAAATGCACAGTCCTTTGCTGATTATAACTCAATCATAGATGACCTCAATATGCCTTGCTATAGTGTTCCAGGAAACCACGACATCGGGAACACACCGACACTCCAGTCGCTGCAGTTTTTCCGGGATAATATAGGCGAGCCTCATTTTGCGTTTGAACACAAAGGTACGTCTTTTATTATAGTCAATACTCAGCTTTGGAAAGAACCTCTGGCGGGTGAATCGGAGATACATGACGCCTGGTTCGAAGGAAGATTACATGCTGCAAGCCACGTGTCGCACCAAACTTTTGTTGTCGGTCATTCTCCCATATTCCTGAGTACTCCCGATGAAGCGGATCAGTATTATAATATACCGATAGCTAAACGTACGGAAGTATTAGGGCTGCTTGACCAATACGATGTAGTTGCAATGCTTGGAGGTCATAGGCACGAACTCCTTATTAACGATTATAATGGAACTCAATTTGTAAATGCTGAAACGACCAGCCAGAACTTTGATGGCCGTCCCTTCGGATTTCGCCTGTGGAATGTAGATGGCGGTACACCTACACACCAGTTCGTTGCCTTGCAGGAATATTATGATCCCTCTAAGGATGCCCACTGGCCACTGGATGAAAGTGAGGGCAGCACCGCGAACGATGCATCCGGTAATGACTGGAGTGGCATCGTCAATGGCAATCCGGTCTGGTATCCTTCCGGTGGTCAGGTCGCAGGCGCGCTGGAGTTTGACGGAAGTGATGATTACGTGGAGATAATCGGTCATAAAGGCACTGGCGGCGCTCATTCGCGTACTGTTTGTGCGTGGATCAGGACGGATACGCCGGAGCGGGTTATTATTGCATGGGGGCCCCTTGGTGCGTCTGGTTGCAGATGGGTGTTTGGTACCAATGCCGTGGGGCAATTGTGGCTGGGTATTGGCGGCGGAGGTTCTATCACGGGAACGGCGGATGTCTGCGACGGCGTTTGGCATCATGTGGCCATGGTTGCCGAAAACGACGGTTCGCCGAATATCAATGAGGTGAGACTGTATGTCGATGGTTTGCCGGATGTGCCAAGTGTGAATGCATCGAACGTCGCAATCGACACGCTGGCAGGGCCGGATGTGACCATCGGACAATACAATGGTGCCGGCTTTTTTGAAGGCACAATCGACGAGGTGCGGATTTATGATCGGGCTCTTGATGGCGATGAGATTGACAACGTGGCTTTTCCCGAAATATAATCTCCGCAAGAACCGTTTAGCTTTGTCCGACTGTGCAGCCCCCAACCGGGCTTCGGGCTCGGGGGCTATGCAGTCGATATGGACAACTTACGGCAGGACGTAGTGCAAATTAATGAGCCATACCGAATATTTCAAGCGTACACCCCTCCGCTTTCAAAGACCCTGTTCATCGTTGATTTCTTTTGGCCGCAAGCGTATACTTATTGGTTTCCATGGTCGGCAAGAAAGTTCACATTACGTGTTTTGGCTGCCAGATGAATAAGCTGGATTCGTCGCTGGTTGCTTCTGCGCTGAAAGAGGCCGGCTTTGAAACGGCCGCTTCGGCGGCGGATGCCGATGCTGTTTTGATAAACACCTGTTCGGTGCGAGCGCATGCGGAGGAACGTGTGTTTTCGCACTTGGGGCATTTAAAGCATATCAAAAAGACCAGGCCCGATATCGTCGTTGCGGTGATGGGGTGCATGGCCCAGCGATTGGGGCGGCGACTGCTGGACCACGACGCGGTCGATATTGTGGTTGGGCCGGGACAGATTCCGCAGATTCCCAGGATGATAGCCGATGCAATCGAAGGCGGCGGCGAGCAGGTCGCCGTCAGCGAGAAGATTCGTCAGGCAGGTCCCGAATCGGAAACCCGGAAGCTCGATGAATTCGAAGCGGCCTTTGATTCGGACGAAAATCACATCAAGTCGCAGGCGTTTGTGCGGGTAATGCGGGGGTGTAATAATTTCTGTACGTACTGCGTCGTGCCCTATGTGCGGGGGCCGGAGATTTCGCGCCCGCCGGATGCGATTATGGAGCAGATACGGAAACTCGCCGACGGCGGGATAAAACAGATCACGCTGTTGGGCCAGACGGTCAACTCGTATAAGTACGCCGCGGGAGATAAGACGTATTATCTTGCCGATCTGCTGGAGATGGCTGATGCGATCGAGCCGGTCAAGTGGATACGGTTCATTACGAGCCATCCGGGCAGGTTCGACGATTCCATTCTGCACGCGATAGCCGGCCTTGACAAGGTCTGCCCTTACCTTCACATCCCCGCACAGAGCGGCTCGGACCGGATACTCAAGGCGATGAATCGCGGTTATACAGCGAGTGAGTACCTCGATCTGCTCGCGCGTGCGAGACAGATTGTGGGTGATGTTGCGATTGCAGGCGATTTCATCGTCGGCTTTCCGGGCGAGGAGCCCGAAGACTTTCAGGCAACGGTACGGCTGGTCGAGCGGGCATGTTACAAGAATATTTTCGTATTCAAATACTCGCCCCGCCCCGGCACGCATGCCGTGAATAAACTCGACGATTCCGTCCCATACGATGTCAAACAACAGCGCAACACCGACCTGCTGGAGATACAGAACAAAATCGCCGCCGATCACAACAAACAATTTGTCGGCCGGGAAGTGGACGTGCTTGTAGAAGGCCTGAGTAAAAAGCCGCATCTAAACCGCGCCGACAACCAAAACAATCCCCAGCTCGTCGGCCGAACCGCAACCGACTACATAGTAGTCTTCAACGCCCCCAAGGCACTGGCGGGAACATTTACAAAGGTAAAGATCGCCAGCACATCAGCACTTACCCTTTTCGCCAAACTTAATGGTACAGGAATCTGAATTACCCAGTAGGGGCACGGCATGCCGTGCCCCACGCCCCTGGGAAATGTTGGATGATGTTTTTTTGGGATTACGATTTATGAGAGCAAAAAAGACGCTGTTAAATAGTCGGACAACACTGATTGTTTTTGCTACGATATGGGCTGCATACTCGTGCTACGATTCTTTTACTGTCGGCGGAGGCCCTTCGCGTCTAAAATTTATTCCTATGCTCACCTTTCCATTCATCTTTCTGTTAACGCCGCTGTTCCCTGTCGTTGCTGAACTTTTTGGATCATCAAGGATTGCTTACTTTGCTATGTATATAACAGGAGGATTGTTGGCGGGCTTTGCGTATGGCCTTGTTTTTAGGCTGTTTGCAAATATTTGGTTTAGCCCCACATGTCCTGATCCCAGCACGCGTAAGCGCAGAGCAATTCAAATTGCTGTACTCAATGTTTTCCGATGGGTACTTCCTCCAAGTATCGTGTTGGGCAGCCTTTTTGTCGGCTTTCTCCTTGCCGCCGTATCTGGCTTTGGCCCGTCGGACTGGTCTAATTATCAGTATTATTCAGATACTACTCATGAACCGATGAGTTATGACGAATGGTATAAGGAACAAAGCGGATACGACGACAAATCGGTGGTAATCGCTCTCATAGTGTGCTCTGTGGTTGGATTGATGTGCTCGGCAGTTGTGTTTTTCCTTCTGACTGCCACCATAAACAGAGCCCGCCAACAACAAATCCGCCCGCCGCCCAACCTCCCGCAAACACAAGAATAGCGACCCCGGCGGTACGGGGGCATCTTGTCGTATATACTAATGAACGTTCTTTTGATGTGAATCGTGTAATGTTGCAATTGTGCAGGAGATAGATAATGAAACTCAATGTCAAAGCTTTTGCACTGGCCTGTGGGCTGATCTGGGGCGTAGGACTTTTTGCGCTTACGTGGTGGCTGATCATGTTCGAAGGCGCTACCGGTGAGAAACTCGGCATCGGCAGGTTTTATATCGGCTACAATGTCAGCGCCTTAGGGAGTCTCATTGGCATGGTGTGGGCCTTTGCCGACGCGTTCATAGGCGGTGCGATATTTGCATGGCTGTACAATTTGCTGAGCAGACCTGCGGCAGCAAAGTAGGTTGCCGGTGGGCTGATCCCGATGCATCGGGACACCCTGCCAACTGTGGGTGGTTTCAGGGCAACCGCAAGGGTTTTAGGGCAACCGCAAGGGTTTTAGGGCAACCGCAAGGGTTTCAGGGCAACCGCAAGGGTTGCCCCTACGGGTATCGGTTGTGGCTGGTGATCTTGTCGAGCGGCTTTCGGTTTTTGGGGCGAGTGCCCTCTGTTGCAGGGTAGCCCACTGTCAGGATGAGTTCGACACGTTTTTGCCTCGGAACGCCAAGGGCTCGCTTGAGGGCTTGTTCGTCGAACCAGCCTATGATGCAGGTGCCCAGGCCCAGTTCGGTCGCGGCGAGGCAGAAGTGTTCGGCGGCGATGGCGACGTCCATCTGGTTGAACGATTTTTTGTGGACAATATTCCCGATTTTCGCGCTGAGTTTCTGCCTCTCCGAGACGATTGCAATCAGGACGGGCGCCTGCAGGGTGAAGCGATTCAAGGATATGACCGGCCCGAAGGTCGCCTGTGCGACAGTCTTGCGCAGGGCGGGGTCGTCAACGACGACAAATTTCCACGGCTGTGAATTGCACGCCGAAGGCGCGACCCTCGCGGCGGCAAGGCAGTGTTCGATGTGTTCGGGCTCAACCGGTCGTTGCCCATACGCCCGACAGCTCTGTCGCTTGTTAGCCAGTTCCAGAAAATCCACAGACGGCCTCACTGCAATAAAGTCTCAAATCAACGCACAAAAGTGTACCGGTTCCGATAATAAATGCAATGAATATCTCCGCGTCCGGCCAGGGGGCTTTTATCATAAGTTGGCAATGGAAATCGCCGAAATAACAGCAGGATAGCGGTTTTGGTGCGAAGAAAGGCGAGAGTTTTCAACTGCAGGAGAGTGGCAATGGATATTTATGTCGGAAATTTGTCATCCGATACGACAGAGGAGGACCTTCGGCGTGTTTTTGAGCCGCATGGCAAGGTTGCGTCTGTCATTATCATGCGGGACAAAGTCAGCCAAAATCCATTAGGATTCGCATTCGTCCAGATGCCCAGCGAAAAAAAAGCATGCGCCGCCGCAGAGGCCCTGAACAGGACTACAATCAACTCGCGGGTGGTCATCGTCGCCGAAACACAGCGAAAGGGCGACCGGCGATCCGTTTCGAGGGTAACTGCCGAGATTTTGAATTTCAATTGATGCACAAACCCGACTTGTCAGGCGCGAAACGGGCGAGGGTGAATCGCAGCATGTAATAAGGCTGCGTTTAATTGTGGAGCAGTAAGGACAAGACTATGTTTAGAACCAAAGACATAATGACCCGGGGCGTTATATGTGCGCGACCCGAAATGCCGATATACGATGCTGTCAGGATGTTGGCCGAAAGAAGAATAACCGGCATGCCTGTCGTCGACGATGAACTGAATCTCGTTGGCGTGCTTTCCGAAAAAGACGTTCTCAGAATGCTTTATGATACCGAGGACAGCATCGAGCAGCAGGTCAGCGATTATATGAATTTCGACGCGGTCAGCCTTGACATCAATGACACGCTCATTGACCTGTGCGACTGCATGACGGAAAACATCTTCCGCAGGGTATTCATCACCGACGAAGGCAAACTGGCGGGCGTCGCCAGCAGAAGCGACGTAATAAATGCCATCCTTCAGATCAAACATCAGACCGTGGAAGAATAACAAATCTCCCGATCAATCCGCCGCCGAACCGATACAGAACAGGTGCTTGTCGCCCCGCAGGTACATCCTGCCTTCGCTGATTGCCGGTGACGCGTTTGTCTCTTCGGCGATTTCATTTCGGCTGACCGCCTCGTATTCGGCCCCCGGCCGGATCACCGTCATTTCGCCCTTGTCCGAGAGGATATAGACCAGTCCGTTTGCCGACACCAGCGACGCGCTGTGTCTGCCCCCAAGCCTTTGCCGCCAGAGGCGTCGGCCCGTCGCCGCTTCGAACTCCGAAAGAACGCCCTTGTCATCGACCACGATGAAATACGGTCCGATGGCGATGGGGCTCGGCACATACGAGCAATCGACATCTTTCTGCCAGACGACGTGCGTTTTTGTTATATTGCCCCGGCCGTCCGGGCGAATCGCCTGCATGTACAGGTCCGGAAAACCCGCCGTCATGAACAAAAGGCTGCCGTTGTAAACAAGGGAGGCGACAAACTGTTCGGTGGGCCCGTCAATGATCCAGTGTCGGCCGCCCGTGTCCGGGTCAAAGCTCGCCACACATTTATTGCCCGAAAGAATCAACTGGTTTCTGCCCTCGATAGTTCGAATAATCGGCGCACAGTAGCTGCGCGTCCGGTTCGGTCGCGGTGTTTTCCAGATGGTCTTGCCGTTGTCGCAATTGAGCGCCGCAATATAGGCGGGCCCGTCATGGTCGCCGTTTACGATGACGGTATTCTTACAGAGAATGGGGCTGGAGCAGTAACCGTGCACACTGGCAAAGACGCCGGGACGAACCTACCACAGTCGCTCGCCCTGGAAGTCATAAGAGGCGACGAACATCTCGTCGACATCGAGGAAGCTGACGTATACCGCCTTGCCGTCGGTTGTCGGTGTGGATGAGGCGTGGCTGTCGAAGCGGTGAATTCGTTCGGGCGGCGCAACCAGCACCTCACGCTGCCAGAGG
>SDBS01003874.1_pt1 | contig 14681 bp, 11 predicted proteins | sample 2277091 | NCBI WGS metagenome assembly SDBS01 (sample SAMN10404972, study PRJNA504765) | marine sediment metagenome | isolation source: marine sediment core GS10_PC15, 163 cmbsf | place: Arctic Ocean: Southern Knipovich Ridge | collected 2010
CCGTTCACGGTCAAAAAGCCGTGGATGAAGAGCTTGTTGGCGGTACGAAACCCGGCCCCCATCAACATCGCCGGGAAAAACAGTGCATGAAAATACATAATGTCCTTGCCGATGAAGTGATAAAGCTCATATTCGTTACTGCTTGTTGCCGCGGAACTCGTGCCCGGCCAGATTTTATCAAAATCGAGGTTGTTTTTATCACAGTAGTTTTTGGCTGAGGCCAAATAACCAATAGGCGCATCCAGCCAGACATAAAAGAATTTGTTTTCTTCCCCTGGTATTTTGAATCCGAAATATGGGCCGTCGCGGGATATGTCCCAGTCCTTCAGACCTGCTTTGAACCATTCGTCGAGTTTGTTTGCCACTGATTTTTGAATATATCCTGAGGCAATAAGGTCTTTGAGACGCTGCTCGTAATCAGCAAGTTTGAAAAAATAGTGATCAGATGTTTGCAGAACGGGCGTGGCCCCGCAGGTTGAACAACAAGGATTTATCATATCCGTTGGTTGATAGGTTGTGCTGCAAACTTCACAGGAATCGCCGTATTGGTTCTCGGCTTTGCATTTTGGGCAGGTGCCGCGGACAAATCTGTCCGGCAGTGACATTTTGCAGTTGTCGCAGTAGGTCTGCTCCACTTCTTTGGTAACGATTGAGCCTGCCTCGTTCAAACGGTTGAAAATAAGCTCGCTGAAATATTTATTTTCAGGAGAGTGGGTCGAATAAAAATTATCGTATTCGATATAAAAATCATCAAAATCCTTTTTGTGCTCTTTGTGCATTTTCTCGATTAGCTGCTCAGGACTTATACCGGCGGCACGGGCGCTTATCATAATAGGCGTGCCGTGAGTGTCATCGGCCCAAAAGTAGAGACACTCGTTGCCGCACATCTTCTGGAAGCGTACCCAGATATCGGTCTGAAGATATTCCACCAAATGCCCTATATGTATCGGGCCGTTCGCATAAGGCAACGCTGATGTTACGACGATTTTGCGAGGCATATTTCTTCCTTGACGATTATTGCTTTTTACCGTCCTTATTGTTTTGCTTGTTGTTTTTTGGGGTTTTGTCTTGTTCTTCTTTTGTTCTTTTAGGGGCGGGGATTATCTCAATCTCATCGAGAGGGACAGTGGCCTTTTCTCCACTTTCGTATTCGACCACAACAAGCTGCGTCAATATCTGGGTATCCAAGACTTTGCCCTGGCCCTGTTTGGTCTTTACTTTGGTATTCTTTTTTGGCAGTCGTTTTTTAAGCTCGGTGTAAGTTTCGTCTTCATACCGCAGGCAGCACTTCAATCTGCCGCAATACCCGGAGATTTTGGCCGGGTCGAGAGTTGCCTTTTGCATCTTGGCCATTCGCATATTGACCGGCTTTAAGAGTTTAAGAAATCTTTGGCAGCAGCATTGTTGTCCGCAGCTTTCTACGTCGCCCAGCAGTTTAGCTTCATCGCGCGAGCCGATTTGACGCATTTCAATTCTTGTCTGGTATTCCTGGGCGACTCTTTTTACCAGATCGCGAAAATCCACTCGTCCATCGGATATAAAGTAGAAGATGATGCGTTCCCCGCCGAATACGTGTTCTACATCGATTATTTTCATCGGCAGGTTCATCTCTTTGGCGAATTGCCTGCAGCATTCCATCTCTTCTTTTGCGATTATCCGCAGGTGTCGCTCTTCGCTTACATCGGCCGTGGTCGCGTAACGGATGAATTTGCCGGCCTTGCCGGGGGAGAAATCAATATTGCTGGCCTCGAAATACTCTTGTATTTGCTTTTCGGTTAATTTAAATTGACCGCCCTTGTAGGCTGTGAGCCGGCCCACCAGGTAACCTAATTCAAGCCCCCTCTCGGTTTTTATCACGACGCGGAGTTTGATTTTGGATATTTTGCTTTCGCGGTGTTCGAAGAAGCCGAGCGCATTCATCCGACCGTAGCGAACCAACATATATCTTTTATTTTTCACCTGCTTGTGTCTTGTTTCTGAAGTTTTTGACATCCAGGTCATCCCGATTAATAGGTAATTATAATAGGGGCGGTTCGCAAACCGCCCCCTGCTCAAACTCTCATTCTATCAGAACCAGCGAGATTTAACAATAGCTTCTCGAAGATAAGTTTTTCATTGACGCTGGACTCGATCCAGTGCAGCACCTCGTAGCAGTCGGAGATTTTTTCCGCCGAGAGCTCGGCATCGAAACGGCCTGCCAACTTCTTTATCTGCTCTTTTTGGTCGAAATTGATGGCCTCTTTCGCCGGCGTAATATTTAGATTCATCGCATCGTATAAGGCTGATATGATTATTCGGACAAGGGTCTTTGCCGCTCTTCGATTGATGTCAGTTTTACTGGTGGCCTTATCAAGGTTAATCCAGACGCCGGCGATTTCTTTACTTTTCTCCAGCAGCTTTTGAGCCAGGTTCAGGGCATCGGCAATTTCATAGTCGGCCAGGGAGTTTACCAGCTCTTTTTTGGTTTCGTAAAGATTTGCATCAGCCAGGTCAAGCTCTGCCCACTGGTATGCCGAGCCTAAACTACCCTGAGCCAAACGGGCGAAGTATCTGGCCTGCTTTTTTTCGATGTCAATCTGTAGCAATTTTTCGATTATCTGCTCTTCGGCGATGGGGCCGAACCGGATTATCTGAGACCTTGATTTCGTTGTGGGCAAAAGTTTCTCTAAGCGAGTGCAAAGCAGGATAATGGAGCAATATTCGGGCGGCTCTTCCATGACTTTTAACAGACAGTTCTGGGAGGCGTTGTTTAGCCTTTCGGCTTCGCTGACGACAAAGACCTTTCTTTGTGAAAGAGTCGGCCTGGTCGAGACCTTTTCAATCAGAAACTCTCGAATTACATCTATCGGCAAATCCACGGGTGGGGGCTTGCCCTTGCCGTCTTTAGTGAATTCCCGCAATTCCTTATAGATACGATTAAAATCCGGATGCGAGCCGGCTTCGAAGAGTTGGCAGGCTTGGCACGAACCGCAATTATCGGCAAAGTCGTTTTCTATGACGGGATTTTGGCACAGGAGCAGCTTGGCCCATTCGCAGGCGGTTTTATATTTGCCCACGCCTTCAGGGCCGGCAAAAATATACGCATGCGCCCATTTGCCCAGGGAAAAGGCCCTTTGCAAAATGTCGATTGCTTTGTCCTGACAGAAAATTTCTTTGAATGACATCTATGTAAAACTCACTTCTGAGATAAGCTGCAATATCTTTTTATGAACCGTTTCAATATCACATTGGCTTCCATCTACTATTTTCACAATTCCGGGGTAGTACTGTGCCAGTTTGAGAAATCCTTTTCTGACCTTTCTATGGTACTCAAGAGGCCTTGAATCGAACCGGTCCACGACAGCGTTTCCAAATAAGTAACCTTGCTTTGCGTCCTTGTGGTTCACTTTAGTTTTTTGGTATCGCTTACGTCCGGTACGTTCAAGTCCCTCCTCAACAGGTATATCGATGATGATCGTCAAATCGGGCCAGACATCTGCTACTGCAAGTTTCCCAAGATCAATTATCTTCTCAACAGGATATCCGCTGCTGCCTTGGTAAGCACAAGTGGATGATATGAATCTATCACACAAAACGGTCTTACCTGTTTCTAAAGATGGTTTGATTATTTCAGCAGCAAGTTGAGCTCGCGATGCCATGAACAGCATAACCTCTGTATGTACATCCATTGCGCCTTGAGCGTCATATTTGAGAAGACGGCTAATTTGATTCCCGATTTTGGTACCCCCGGGGTCGTTAGTTTGTACAACTGGTACCCCTTCGTTCTTGAGGTATGTGGAGAGCAACTCTAATTGGACCGTCTTACCACAGCCGTCCGGCCCGTCAAGAACGATAAACTTGCCTGGAAATTTGTCTTTCAAATTCTCGTTTTCCAATTTTGATTTCCTATTTTTAGTCTAACAGCTTTTGGGCTTTCCCCAAAAGCTGTTCAAGAGAGCTTACCACCTGCAACTCTTTAGCCCACTTGTATAGATAATCCCGGTCGAGACGGTCGTATTGGACCGTTGCAACGCCAAGGGCATCTCGAAATTGCTGGTCGGATTCACTATTTTTGGCCCACTCCAGTTTACTTAAAATCACATCTTCCGGTGAAACTACCCAGACGTCTAAACCCATTATATCAGCTTTTCGCCTTCGCTGAAATTCTTCTCTGCTGAAAGGCCGGTCTTTACAGATAATAAAATCAGCCTTCCAGCTATTCCGAATATCAATCACATTGAACGCTGAATTGTTCTTAAAGGCCTCACGCGCTGCATCATGACTGACATAGTAATCATCGCCGAGAGATTTCACAAAAGCAATTAGAGGTTCTTCTGCAGGTGCTATAATGATATCGGCATCGTTTGTCGCTCTCGGCTGACCATGAAGGCTGCTTGAGACGGAACCGGAGAGCATATATGGAATATTTTGCTCGTTTAGTTTCTTAATCAGTTTTTCTAAGAAGTTTTCTTGGTTTGTCATATCTGTATTTCGATATCAGGGTAGATTTGCTTAAACAGAGTTTCGCCAATCATAAGCCGTAGAACTCCCTGCTTTATTTTTTGCTCATTGTAATCAGGATGGCGTCCTCTTACACCAGCTTCAACAATCCTGCGAAGATTATCGCTCATCTCGAATGCCATTTTAAGCCGTACTTCCGGCCCCAGCCGTCGCAGGATTTCAAACTGCTTTCTCGCAACCTCAAGAGTAGTATCCGCTGGTATCATGTTCATCTTGGTATCCTCAAATCGCAGCCGTCCGGCCCGTCAAGAACAATAAATTTGCCTGAAAATTTATTTTCCAAAACTGATTTCACCTAATCTTCTGTCGGAGGTTGGAGTAAGCTTTCTGAATTTAAATCTTTCTCGCTGCCATAATACACCAAATCAAGAGATCCTACAAATCTAACTGCAGTGACGTTTATGATTAGCCAAAGAATGTTATTTATAACTATGGTAATAATACTCAGAATATACTGGGAAATTGTTTCAGGATTATTAGGTATTTTTAATAATATCCAGAGAAAAGGCATTACCACGTCGAGACAAAACAGTGCAACTAATTCTTTTGATTCTAATAGCTTACATTTCCTTAAGAATTGAAAACTCTTAAAGACTCCACAATCCAGGACAAGTATAAGTGCCGGGATGAATAATGTAACTTTTATCAGAATTAACATTGCGGCAATAAAACATAACTGGTGCTGCCAGGGAGTAAGTTTCGCGAATTCAGTAAAATCTGCGTCTATTGATGTGAAATATTTTATTATTAAAAAGATAAGCCAGGTTAAAATAAGATAGGAAGCTGCGAAAATCAAGCCGAGTCCAAACATCCGCCAGAAGAAGTGCTTCCCTGTCATTAGCAAAACCATCGGTGTTTGTTTTTTCGGGCCTTCCAGGTGTACTGTTCGCAGGAAACCATGATATAGTATTATTGAGAGCACCATAAGACTCAGGAGAAAGGGTATATTTATTAAGAACAAAGTTTTCGTTAAATCAGGTTTTGTGGGTAGGAACAGGCTCTTTGAAAGGTTAGCCAATGCAAAAAGGCCAATAATGAGAGTTACCTCGGGCAAACGAGCCTTGAGGATTGCTATTGTCTCTTTTATTTCATTCATTTATTGAGCTTTTGAAATAAAACTTTTGCTTTACTCAGGATGACGAATATCTGGATTCCTGTTTTCACAGGAATGACAGTACGCTCAATCATCAGGAATAAAGACATCACATGTGATTCGCCAACTGGAAATTTTCTTCGCCTACTAATTGCCTCATCTTCCTGCAGAAGTCGAGGTCGGGATTAACACTCAATTCCCTGTCAGCGGCTGTATGAACTTTGCCTTTGTCGGTCCTTACCGCTACATAGACAGGGCTTCTGCCTTTGTGATGTTGGCAGATGCTCTTTATCATAGCTACCTTCTCTTTGGTAACGTCTTTGGCATCCAGTTTTATTTGGACTTTGGCGGCTAATTTCTCTCTGACTTGTTCCAGAGTTACCAGTTCCACAGCTAAGATGTTGGGTCTTTCCCTTCTGTAATCGAGCTTTCCCTTTACAAAAACGACCGTATCAGCGACCAATACATTATTAAATGTGTTTAGCACATCCGGGAACATTACCACATCGACCTGTCCCTGCAGGTCTTCGAGTGCGAAGACGGCCATTTTTGCCCCGGCGTTTCTGCCTGTCTTTGTGGTATTGTATCGTATCTTTGTTATCATTCCGCCTATTGTGATTTGTCTGTCCTGGTTTGCCTCGGCCAATTGGGAGCTGTTGTGCGTGGAATAGATATTTATCGTCTCAGCGTGATGGCTGAGCGGATTGCTGGTTACGTAGAAGCCGAGAACCTGCTTTTCGTAACTCAACATCTGCAGCTCGGGCCAGGGTGCAACCTCAGGCAGGCGTTGGTAGTCTTTTGAATAGTCGTTTTCTTCGGTCATCTGTCCGAAGAAACTCATTTGCCCTTTTTGTTTGTCGGCCTGCAGGCTTGCCCCGTTTTCCATTGCCCTCTCAAGGCCGGCCATCATCTGCGGCCGGGTTCCGCCGAGCCTGTCAAAGGCACCGGCCTTTATAAGAGACTCGAGTACCTGCTTGTTGGCGGCCCTTAAATCCACATTTTCACAGAAATGGAACAGACTCTCGAACCTGCCGACTTCTTGACGGGCAGCGATGATTTGCTCGACCGCCTTTTCACCAACGCCTTTGACGGCAGCCAGGCCGAAACGTACGACGCCACGATTCGTATGTCGTCCATTGTTTTTACCCCTCTCTAACGTTCGGGGCTCTGCCTTCTGTTCTCCGTCTTCTGTCTTCTGTTTATAGAGCGGCGTAAAATCAACACCACTTTCGTTGATATCCGGCGCCAGGACTTCGATATCCATCTGCCCGCACTCAGCGATATAATCGACGACCTTGTCGGTGTTGTCCATTTCGTAAGTCAAAAGGGCGGCCATAAACTCGACAGGCCAATGGGCCTTCATATATGCGGTCTGATATGCGATAAAGGCGTAACGGGTCGAATGGCTCTTGTTGAAGCCGTAGCTGGCGAACCGTTCGATAAGCTCGAAAATCTGCCCGGCCTGCTGCTTTGTTAAGCCTTTATCGACACAGCCGGTTATAAATCTTTCCCGCTCTTTGGCGATAGTTTTGGCCTTCTTTTTGCTTATTGCCTTGATAAGAGTGTATGCTTCTCGCAGCGGTATATCGCCGAGCCGATTACAAATCCGCATCACCTGTTCCTGATAGATCATAATGCCGTAAGTTTCTTCGAGGACCTCTGTCATAATCTGGTGCGGCAGGCTCCATTTGGCGCCGTGCTTTCGGTCGATGTAATCCGGAATCAGTATCATAGGTCCCGGCCGATAGAGAGCATTGGCGGCTATCAGGTCTTCTATCCGGTCCGGCTTCATCTTCATCAGCAGGTCCTGCATACCGCCAGACTCAAACTGGAAAACCCCTTTTGTTTTGCCGGCTGAAAACAGCTCAAAAACCTTAGCGTCAGTAAGGTCAAGTTTTTCCAGGTCGATGTCAACACCGTGGATTTCTTTGACCAACTGGCAGGCCCGCTCTATTACGCTGAGGGTTTTCAGGCCTAAAAAGTCCATTTTCAGCAGGCCGACCTTCTCCACCATCGGCCCTTCGAACTGGGTTATGATATCGTCGGAGCTGGGAGATTTATACAGGGGCACAAAGTTGGTCAGCTCCTCATCCGCAATTACAACACCTGCTGCGTGGACCGAAGCGTGACGGGCAAGACCTTCGAGCCTTTTACCGATGTCAATTACTTTTCTTGTCAGCTCATTTTGGTCGTAGGCCCGTTTAAATTCAGGCTCGGTTTTTAGTGCTTTATCGAGCGTCATATCGAGCGAGAACGGAACGAGCTTTGCCAATCTGTCGGCCTCAATTAACGGTACGCCGAGCACCCTGCAGATGTCACGGATAACCGCCCGGGCCTTCATTGTTCCGAATGTTATTATCTGCGCGACGTGGCCGTATTTTTGACGAACATAGTCGATGATTTTTGCCCGGTGTGCCTGACAAATATCGATATCGATATCGGGCATTTCGTTGCGATGCGGGTCCATAAATCGCTCGAAGAGCAGGTCGTATCGAATGGGGTCAACATCACACAATCTAAGGCAGTACCCGACTAACGTACCAACGCCGCTGCCCCTGGCGCCTATGGGGATATTATTTTCGTGTGCGTATTTACAAAAGTCCCAGACGATAAGAAAATAGCTGGCGAAGCCTTTCGATTCGATAACATCCAGCTCCCTGTCGAGTCTGGTTTTTATCTTCTCGCTAATTTCGCCGTATAGCTTTTTTGCTCCTTCATAACATCGCTCGGTTAGAAACTCCTCAGGCGTCGATCCGTCCGGCGGCTCAAAACGCGGTGCATGCTGCTTTTTTAAGTCAAGCTCAACATTGCACCGCTCGGCAATCGCAACAGTATTATCACAGGCCTCGATAGCCTCTGCAAAAAGCTGCCGCATTTCATTGGGGCTTTTTAAATAAACATCCTGCGGATAAATCATTCTATCGGGGTCATCAGCCCTTTTGCCGGTGCTTATAGCACAAAGGCAATTGTGGGCCTCGTGGTCGTCTTGTTCCAGAAAGTGCACGTCGTTTGTCGCCACCAGGCCGAGTCCCATTTTTTCAGCAAGGTCTACGAGTCCCTTATCGATATTCGGGTTGTCTCCTTCGTGGCTTTGTATCTCGATGAAGAACCTCTCCGGCCCGAAAATCTTCAGAAAACTTTCTATAGCTAAGCGCGCTGCCTTTTCATCGCCGATGGAAAGTTTCGCTGTAATCTCACCCTTCAGACAGGCTGACGTGCATATAAGACCTTCGTTGAATTCGGCTAAAATTTCCTTATCAATCCTTGGGCGATAATAAAATCCTTCGAGGTAGCCGACACTGGCTAATTTCAGCAGATTGTGATAGCCGATATTGTTTTCAGCCAAAAGAATCAAATGATATGCGGCATCGCTTATACTGGTTTTCGTCCTGTCGAATCGACTGCCGGGAGCTATATATGCTTCGATGCCGAGGACTGGCTTGATATGAGCGGAGATTGCTTTTGTATAGAACTCGATAACGCCGAACATATTGCCGTGGTCCGTAACAGCTACAGCGTCCATGTTGAGTTTTTTACAGCGTTTGAATAGTTTATCGAACGCTATGGCCCCATCCAGCAGCGAATATTGGCTGTGCAGATGAAGGTGCGTAAATCCTTTATTTGCCATAACTTAGGCCATCCTCTCTTGATAATAATGTTAGCATTGATATGATAAGTCTTGCGTTAAGCTGTGTCAAGAGCTTAGCTTTTCTGCTGTGGTATTTCCAGGGAAAATCGTATCACCTGTCGATAATTATTTCAATCGGCGGGGCATAGAATAACGTGAAGTTGGAAATAGTCGGGCAAACGCGGGAGTCTGATATCCTGATTCGCACCTTGTCCGCGGTAACGCCCGGCGTACGGCAGATTCACTTGTAGCCGACTTGGAGCCTATCAATCATTCGGCGGCGCTGCTGTTTTCTTTCCGGCAGCTTCGCCGAGTTGCTCTCAGGCCTGAAATAACTGTAGCCGAAAGCATAATCACAAACGTAACGACGGTGAACCAATATCCCCACGTCGCCGTCTGGACGTGGGCCATTTTAATAACCACCGTGCCGATGGCAAAGGACTGAAGGAACATCTTGACCTTACCGGAGATAGTGGCGGCAAAATTGACGCCGTGGGCTTCCGCAATGTGGCGCAATATTGTTACATAGGCCTCTCTTGCGATTAAAATGCCCGCTACCGACCACTGAATGGCCGCCAGCGCCACGGGGCCGAGCCCAAAAAGCCTCGGCTCACCGATTATTGCAAAGCAAATAAAAGCGCCGCAGACCAGCACTTTGTCCGCCAGCGGATCTACCATTCGGCCAAATTTGCTGGCGACGTTGAACCTGCGAGCTGCTATACCGTCAACGATATCGGTCAGGCCGGCAATAACAAAGATAATGAAGGCGATGTCGAGAAAACCAGGAAACGGCACTTCACCATTGGCGTAATATGGCGGGGCCAAAAGAAGCATAACCAGAAAAACGATGGTTAAAACAAGCCGGCCAAAAGTCAAAATATTCGGGATAAGCCTTAGCATAATCAGAAGTTTACTTTGTTAGAAATTCCATCACAAGCAATAATATTACTCAAAAAGAGAAAATTTCTAACGGGCTTTACTTTGTCGGCGATATAATTCAATACTAAATCTGCTCAACGAGCAAATCGTAATCTTTTGTGCCAACGACTTTCGCATTGATAAACTCACCTGGTTTTGCCGAGCACTTCTTTATGATACAGACGCTGTCGATATCGGGTGCCTGGCCGTAAAACCGTCCCTGGCTGAGTCTGTTACTATCAACCGAGTCAACCAGACAGGTTAGTTTGCTGCCGATTCTGTTTTTGTTCCCGGCAAAGGCGATTTTCTGCTGGGTGAGCATCAGCTCTTCGAGGCGCTGCTTTTTTATTTTCTCAGGGACCTGGCTGGGCATTTTGGCTGCGGCAGTTCCGGATTCGGCATAGAACTTAAAGCTGCCTAAGGCGTCGAATTCGGCCCATTTAACAAAGTCCAGAAGCTCGAAGAACTGTTGGTCGCTTTCTCCGGGAAAGCCGACTATCAGTGTCGTTCGCAGCACAATGTCCGGCATAACGTATCGCAGGTTCTCAATCAATCGTTTGAGCTGGTCTTTGGAATCAGGCCGATGCATGGCCTTGAGGATCGTATTGTTTATGTGCTGGATTGGAATGTCGAGATAGTGAACGATTTTTTCGCTTGCAGAGATGGTTTCGATCAACTTACCGTCAATTTCCGCAGGGTATAGATACATCAACCGAATCCACGACAGACCGGCAATCTTTTCAAGTTCGCCGACAAGGCTGGCCAGACCGTTTTTGATTTTCAAATCTCGCCCGTAGTATGTGCTGTCCTGTGCGATAATAATCAATTCGACCGCGCCCGCTGAGACTAATTCGGCCGCTTCAGCCAGGACAAGTTCCTGAGGTTTGCTGCGGAACTGGCCTCTGATTGCCGGTATCGTACAGAACGAGCAGCGGTGGTTACAGCCTTCGCTGATTCGCAGGTACGCCCAGTGGCCCGGTGTAATAAGGAGCCTGGATCTGTCGTCATGAATTATCTTCAGTGAGCTGGCCAGATAAGTGGCTGGTTGTTTAGAAGAAAGAGTTTTTTTGATTATCCGGGCAATGTTATCTCGCTGGCCAAGACCGACAACGGCGTCGATGCCATCGACCTGGTTGAAAAGTTGCTCACCTGCTCTTTCCGGCAGACAGCCCGCGACAATCACTTTTTTTACGGCACCACTGAGTTTGCGGACCACAGCGTTTCTTATTGCTTCGAGTGATTCGGCTTTGGCTGGAGCAATAAAACCGCAGGTATTGATGACAACGACGTCGGCAGTATCAGGCTCGGTGGTTATCAAAAAACCGGCCTCGGCGATTTCAGCCAACATTCTTTCACTATCGACCAGGTTTTTTGGACAGCCTAACGCTACGAAATCAACTGTAATTTCCTGTTTTTTTCTCGGCATAATCGGCCAAGAATAGCAAAAAAACGCGGTTTAGTCTAATGTTTTTAATTTGGGTAAGCTCAAAGGGAAAAATAATTTTTACTCATTCTTTCAGAATATGCTTGACGATAAAGGAAATATGCGATACAATGCCGCCGATTGCTGTCTATACCTGGGGCAAAGGTGGATAGCATTATGAAAAACACTGTTCATTGATCCCGGGATTACAACGGCGGAAATAAAATTATGACCAGCAGCGGCCCAAATGTTAGCCGCAGTCGATGGCGAATACCGGCTGTGACTGTAGGGATTGTAATGTGTGTGGGGGGAGTTTGTAACCTCTTTGCCCAGACACATACCGAACACAACGCTGAGAAGGCCCTAAGAGATCTACAAATCGACCTTACCGCTACCGAACCAAATATTCCTATACCCGAAATCTACACAACACCACCCAAAATCATCCCGCAAATAGTCGGCGGCACACCGGAGTTCAAACTATTCTACTTTTGCAGGCACCATACATCCGATGAGCTTAAAAAAATCGTCCACGAACAATTTGCAACGAAGATATTTGATCCAAAAGGCAAATCGAGCGAAGTACCGGACTATAAGGTCAGCAGCAACCCAGCCACCAATCAGTTGATAGTAAGATGCCCAACCGAAGAAGATGCCAATGCAGTACTTGAATTGTTGGGAATGGTCGATGTCCCTCCGATTCAAATCAAGATAGACTGCCTCATATCCGAGGTTTACGCAGATTTCACATTCGACAGGGAAACCACTATCGCAATTGAAAATTTATTCGGTGAGGGTGTTGCGATGAAACCCGCCGGGACTGCCTTTGGAGCTAATGTTCAGGAATTAGTATTGGATGATGAATTTCTGCCTGCATTTCCAGGTGCTTCATTGAGGGAGCTTATTCGCTCCAGAATGGGCCTTAAGATTGGATACTTGAGCACGACCCACGATTTCACGGCCCTGGTGGACCTGCTTGAGTCACATGGTTATCTGAAAATCCTGATGAACCCGGTCCTTGAGACCGTCAACGGCAAAACAGCAATATATAAATCAACTGAACATGTCCCACTACAAACGGTAACTAAGTTCATACCTATTAAAAGCGGCGGCAGCGATTACTCTCCCCAAACTGAAATAGAATATATAGATGTAATTGACTCGCTTGAAATCACTCCCCACGTTTTTGCGGATGGCTCCATCGCCCTTGAAACCAACATCCTGCTTGGTGCAAGAAATACTCCTGATGGTGTAAAGCAAATACCAATCATTACCAAAAGGGAAATCACGAACAAAGAAAACCGCATTCGTCCGGGTGAAAGCCTTATAATCGGTGGGATGAGAAAGACCGTAGAGTTTGGAGTCGTCCGCGGCGTCCCGATACTAAAAGATATACCTCTTATCGGTTTTCTGTTCTCCGGCGAAGATACCGAGCAGCGGGCGGTCGAGACTGTGTTCATACTGACTCCGACCTATTCCACCGGCGGCAGACCAAGACAAGAAGTAATGGAAGAAATCAGAAAAAAACACGAACCGGCTTCTCCCGGAATGTTGCAAAAAGCTATTAAGGGCATTTTTGGAGACAAGCCTCCCGAAGAGGAACAGGCCGAAAAAGCCCTGGTCAGTAACACCGACAGAGAAGCAGAAGCTCAGACCGAGCGTGTAAAAGACGAATCCCAAAAAGCGACATCCGACGCAGCAAAAACCAAAGCTGATGCTGAAAAACTAATGGCTGAAGCGAAAAAACTTATAGCTGAGGCCGAAGCAAAGGCCATGATCTTCGAGGCAGCCAAGATTGCCGCAGACCAGGTAACAGCAGATGCCAAAAAAGCTCTGGCAGAAGCCGAAACGGCAAAGGCTGAAGCTGATGCGAAGGGCAGGGATGCTGAAAAGGCCAGGCAAGAAGCCGAGGCCGAAAAGGTAAAAGCAAAAGAACAACAGGCCAAGGCTGATACTGATAAGCCCAAAGAAGAATCCAAACAAACTGAAAAACCAAAAGAGAAAGCCGAGGCTGAAGAATCCAAAAAGGATACTGAAAAGGCAAAGGCCGAAGAAGATAACGCTGAACCTGATGCTTAACACAGCTTAAACAAGTAAAACAAATGAGATATTCGGCTAAATCATCATGCCGTTTTTTTATTTGGTGACTTGTCGTACTATATCCGGATGCCGTTACCAGAACTTAATTTTTTCGTAAAGGGACAGTCCATGGATAATTTCGAGAGCATCAATCTTGGCGGTCAAAATCTCAACGAACCCATCCCTCTTGGCGAAGACCTTGATAAGCCGATTCCTTTTGATAATACCGGTACCGGCGGAACGGGTGTTTCACATTCGCCCCTGGATTTAGGGGGCAGCAGTCCTGTGGAGGCACCAAAGATTAAGGTTCCACAGCCTGTTGCGATGAAGCCGACCGAAAAAAAAGTAGTTTCCAGCGACAGAATCACAGGTGTAAAAACATTTTTTACAAAGCTGCACCCGGGCGCTATAAATTTTCTTGATGAGCAAATCACCAAATGGCTGAAAGAAAACCCGGATGTGAAGATAAAGCGAACAAACACCGTTACAGGTGAGATACAGGGCAAAAAGACCGATCCTAATATTATAATTACCGTCTGGTATTAATCGCCAATAGCTTCTTTATTCGGTTTGGGATTTTTTCTTTGCAAGGTACTGGTTTATTGCATCGGCTGCGATTCGGCCCTGGCCCATTGCGAGGATGACCGTTGCGGCACCTGAGACGATGTCTCCCCCTGCGTAAACGCCCGGTATCGAGGTGGCCATAGTGTGCTCGTCAACGACGATGGTGCCCCACTTAGTTATTTTCAGTTCCGGCATCGTCTGCGAGATGAGTGGATTGGGCTTGTTACCGACGGCCACGATGACCGTGTCAAGCTCCATAGTGAACTCTGACCCTTCGATGGGAATAGGCCTGCGTCGGCTCGAATCATCCGGTTCACCAAGCCGATACTTGAGACATTCGATGGCAATAACATTGCTGTTCTCATCGCCGATTATTCGTTTTGGGCTTTGCAATATGTGAAATTCTATTCCTTCTTCCTGTGCGTGATGGACTTCCTCAATTCGAGCGGGCATTTCCTTTTCGGTTCTTCGATAGA
>SDBS01003875.1_pt1 | contig 14678 bp, 15 predicted proteins | sample 2277091 | NCBI WGS metagenome assembly SDBS01 (sample SAMN10404972, study PRJNA504765) | marine sediment metagenome | isolation source: marine sediment core GS10_PC15, 163 cmbsf | place: Arctic Ocean: Southern Knipovich Ridge | collected 2010
ACCAACACGTAAATACTGTATACGATGTGGTGGATCTCTTCTGAAAAAAACTAAACCTGCTCCAGCTACAGCAGTTCCAGCTCCAGCAGTAGAAACACCAGTTACACCTCAACCAACCGCACCAACTACGACTGAGGATCAATGGGTGAAACCAAGTGAAGTTTCGCGTGATCGCGTTAGGGTAGCAGGAGGAACAAAGCAGCTATCTGAGTTGGAAAAAGCACGGGCCGCCTTTGCAAAAGCTGAAACTGTGGGAATAGATGAACCAGAGGGCTCTGGCATCATTGAAACAAGAATGCTTCGTGCGAGTGAAGTAAGAGAATTACTTGAAGGTCCAGGAATGATGGATACTGGAGAAGTTCCTACGCCCAAAATGATGGAAGGCAGTGAACCACTACCACCTGATGCGGAGGGATTAATGACTCCTACTATGCCAACCGCATTACAAATTGAAGAGAGCATACTTGGTTCAAAATCTGTCTTTGTGAACAAACATCCAGAACCTGAATCTTCACAGATGCAACCTGAACCTCAGGTTTCTTCCGTAGCAACGACTGGATTCTCTTCATCAAAATATGAACCAGATGAAACAGTTCCACCTGGGACTGAAGAAGAAGCAGTGACAGGTTTTGCCGCTCATACACCGCCTGTTACAGAAGCTCCAGCAGCTCCTCTTCTAACCGAAATTGCTGAATCACTTGACCTTGTTATTGCCTGTCCTGACTGTGGGAAGGTAATCAACGTGGATATGTTTGAATATCCGAGAGAGGTCTATAGCGCAATGGCTGCCGCTCGACTTAAACAGACAAGATTCTTCATTGTGCAAGGAAAAGGTAATGAAGCATTACGCATTGTTAGACTGGCACATGCGCTCTACACTAAAGCAGGGGACAATTTTGGATTGGATGAAGTTAAGAAAATCATTGAAACCCTTGCAAAGAAGGCTTAGGCTGCTAACCACATATTCAAGAATTTCTCTCGCTCGTTCTTGAAGCAAAATGGGTCCGCACATCGCATCAAGAAGCGTCGGTCATAGTTTTTCTCCTTGAGTGCTGAGAATATTGGTGCGAATTTTATTGACCCCTCACCAATAGGAAGATGTTTGTCATAATCTACAGCCATCTCACGTAATTCTTCTTGATTAAATTCAATCATTCCTTTGCAGTTAATAACTTCTGCAAATGCCTCGCATGCATTGTTATCATGAACATTGACCATTTCGATATTGCCGCAGTAGTTCTCTACGTGTCCAAGTGCACGGTTATGTACAGCCAATAGTTGCCCATGACCAATATCAAGATTAATCTTAAGATCTGGAAACTTATCAAAGATTAGCATCATCTCTGTATAGTAGAAACCCAGTGTTTCTATGGCTAAAGTGACACCTGATTCTTTTGCGGCATCATATACAAGAGGAAGAGCTTGTAAAAATGCATCAATCTCCTCATCACTATAGAGAAGCGCGGACAGAGGTGGATGGAATACAGCTAATTCAGCCTCAATCATCTGGGCCAAGTCTATGTAAGGTAGAATATCTTGGCTTAACTCAACGGGCCTCCAATTATCATTGCTGGGAAGATGCAACGTACAAGGAATACCCTCCTTGTTCATAGCTCTCTTAGCTTCACTGAATTTCATTTTTTGGTTTAATTCTAATCTGAGCTCAATGAAATCAGCTGAATTATTTATCCCATGAATGACCTGTTCATTAGTACGCGCAAATGTACCTATCTGCATCATGTCCACTTATCATCTTGTAGAAATTGACCCGCTTTTTTACTTTTGGTCATGTTTGCTGTTTTCCCTGTTCTATTGGGGATAATGTTATTAGATGATTGGCGCATTCTTCAACAATAACGCTCATGTGCGGAGTGTATTAATCCTGCAAGATACTGCTGCCTATCTATTCAAAATCGTCTTCCTCGGTGAAGGCGCTGTTGGTAAAACTTCTCTAGTAGGCCGCTTTGTATATGACTCCTTTGAGGGAGACTATCTCGCGACTATTGGAACTGACATTCATCTTAAAATGGTCCAAGTAGATGATGTTTTGGTAAAATTAGTTATTTGGGATATAGCTGGGCAGGATAATTTTGCTCAGTTAAGAAAGGCTTACTACATGAACGCTTCCGGTGCGTTCTATATTTTTGATACAAGCAGAGCAGAAACAATTGAACGTATAGACGAATGGATCAAAGCGCTATACAAAGTTACTGGTGAGATTCCGCTAATCATCTGTGAGAATAAGACCGACTTAGAGAGTGCAATTTCGCAAGAAGCCAGAGATAGAATCTCCAAGAAACTCAATGTCAAGATGATTAAAACTAGTGCAAAAGAAAATACTAACGTTGAAGAAGCATTCCGTGAAATGACAAAAGAGATTCTAACAAGAGCTCGTGATAAAAGTAAGAAAGCAATGTGAGCACAAAGGAGTGGGGTATATGTCTAATAACGACCCGGACTTTGTTCATAAGATAGTATTACTAGGCGATAGTAACGTCGGTAAAACTTCTCTAGTGCAACGTTATGTCTATGATAGCCTTAGTCCTGATATTGGTCGAACTATTGGGGCGGTTCTTCACGTTAAGAAAATTGAAATAAATGGAGTAGTCCACAAGCAGGTAATTTGGGACCTTGGGGGCCAAGAGTCTTTTACCGAGTTACGTGAACAATATTGTGCCAATTCTTCGGCTGCACTTTTTGTCTTTGATAGGACTCGATTAGAAACATTTCAAAATATTGATGAATGGCTTACAGCGCTATATTCATCAGCCGGTAAAATCCCAGTTATTGCTATCGAGAATAAGATTGACCTAGAAACTGTGATAACTTCAGCACAGATCAAGGGTATGCTTGAAGCTCGTGGATTGATACATTTACAGACAAGTGCAACTGAGAATACGAATGTAGATTCTGCTTTCAGGGAACTAGTGCAGAAAATAGGGTCTGAGAAGAAAAGAAAAAACGACTAGTTTCTAGATATCAATTACCAAGTCACTCAAATCATCTACACCTTTGTAAGCAAGACCAAGTTTCTTTCGTTCGCCACTTACTAAGAATACTGCTGACTCTGCAATTGTGATTGCTTGATCTGCAGCTCGTTCAAAATATCGACCAACTATCATGTAGAGCATTGATATGTTACTTATGTCCCGTCGTTTGTTCAGGTAAGTAGCAATTTCTTGGAACATCTCTGTTGCTTCATTATCACTTTGTGCCTCGAGTTTCTCTAGCTCGCTGATTTCGTTCAGGTCCTCTTCCAGTACAGCGCGGACACTAACACCGATAGCAGTAATAGCGATTTCTGAAAGGTAAGGAAGGGTCACAAGTTCCTTGAAGTGGTCCAAGCCATCACTAAGAGTTACTATCTCCATTATTTTGTAGGCGAACCGTCCAACTAAATGAAGGCTACAAGAAGTCTGAATGTAAGCAATCAAACGTCTTAGGTCGATGTTTTGAGGTTGAAATGTAGCGATAGCACCAAATGTCATATCCTCAATAGTGTGATGAAGATTTTCGATATCAGCTGATGTTTCAATGGCTTGTTCGGCCTTATCGATGTCAAAGTCTTCAAAAACCTTAATCGATTGTCCGAGTGTAGTTATAACCATCTCGTGCAATTTGTTAAGATGAGAGATGATTTCAGCACGTACTGGTTCTAAGTTACTGCTCATTTTAGCACCACCGAAAGAAGGATGTTGATATAGTTAGATTAAGGTCTTCCTGTTTGATTCTCAATGAGGGGCATGACTAGATTTTCCTTTGTATGCAAGACCTAGTTGTGTACGCTCTCCTGTCACCATGAACACCGCTCGCTCGGCAATTGAAAAAGCGTGGTCAGCGGCCCGTTCACAATAGCGACCAATTATCATATAGTACATTGCCATTGTTGTGATGTCATTTCTCTTGCGAAGGAACTCGGCAATCTCTTCAAACATCTCTGAGGTTTCTTTGTCACTTTCAGCCTCTAACTTTTCTAGTTCGTCGATTCCAGAGAGGTCTTTGTCCAAGATACCTTTCATCGCAATGTCAATAGTTTGTTTTGCCAGATTTGCAAGATGTGGTAATGAAATTAGTTCCTTGAAATGCTCCATTCCTTCACAGAGTCTTACTATGTGAGCAATCTTGTAGGCATAACGTCCAACTCTATAGAGATGATGAGAAACTTGTAGATATGTAGCTAGTTCACGGAGGTCCTTAGCAACTGGTTGCCTTCTTGCAATGGTTTCGAAAACATTCTCTTCAATACTTTGAGCCCTTAGTTCAATCTCATGAGATTTCTTGCGTACCTCTGCAGCAAGTTCTTGGTCGAGACCGTTGAATGCCTGCATTGATTCTATGAACGCAGATGTTGACATGTCTGTGAGAACTCTAGTTTTTTTGTTTATTTCATTCAGATAATATTCCATTTGACGTGACATATCGCCCACCTATCCTATGCGTCCTGTAATGAAGGCCTCAGTTCTCTCGTCTTGAGGAGCCTCAAGGATTCTTTTTGTTTCATCAAATTCAACAAGCTCTCCAAGATACAGAAAAGCTGATTGGTCTGATACCCTAAAAGCTTGTTGTACATTATGAGTAACAAGGATAATTGTGTAGTCTTTCTTCAGTCCGACAATGAGCTCCTCAATCTTGGCAGCACTAATGGGGTCCAAAGCAGATACAGGTTCATCTGCTAATAGAACGGGAGGATCTACAGAGAGTGCGCGTGCTATACACAATCTTTGTTGCTGCCCACCTGACAAGTTAGTTCCTGGATGGTCTAGATCATCTTTCACTTCATCCCAAAGTGCCGCCTTTCGCAAGGAACTCTCTACAATCTTCTCCAGTTCATCTTCATCATTAACACCATGAAGTTTAGGACCATAAGCAATATTGTCTCTTATAGACATCGGGAAAGGATTAGGTTTCTGAAACACCATTCCGATATTCTTACGTAAATCATAGACACTAGATCCAATTCCGTACACATCTTTGCCACGAAACTTCACTGAACCAGTTCTTCGGAAGCTTGGAACCAAATCATTCAGTCTGTTCAGAGTGCGGAGTAGAGTGCTTTTGCCGCAGCCCGAAGGTCCCATGATCGCAGTAACAGAGTTGTCTTTGAAGTAACAGGTTATGTTCTTCAATATCTTTTTCTTCCCAAACCAAGTTGAGAGATTCTCGAGTTCAATGTGATGTTCGAAATCTGGCGTTTAGACCAGCCTCCTTGTGACTTTTCTTGAAATGATATTTGCAATTAGAGTGACTGCTAGAACCATTATCATTAGAGCTAATGCGGTGCCATGAGCCTTATCCTGCAGGTATGCTCTCGGGTCATTGACATAAGCCCAGATTGTGTATGGCATTGATGCTACCCACGATCCTGGTCCTGTGATTTCTGTTGGAACACTAAGACTATTTCCAGCCGTGAATATGAGTGGAGCTGTTTCACCCATTACTCTCCCAAAGGCTAACAACACACCCGTGATAATACCGGGAAATGCGGACCTAAGAGTAATGTTCCAAGTTGTAGACCATTTTGTAGCCCCCAGCGCCAGTGACGCTTCTCTAAGAGACATCGGAACAGCACGAAGCGCTTCCTGGGTTGTTCTTAGAACGGTTGGTATCATCATGAAGGCTAGAGTAAGACCTCCTGCGACAATTCCCATACCTATGTGAAGGAAATCAACAAGAAATGCAAATCCAAAGGCACCGAACACAATGGATGGTATCCCAGCAAGAACGTCTGATGTGAACTCAATGATTTCCCTTCCCCAACCAGGACGAGTATACTCATTGATGAAGACTGCACCAAGCACACTCAAGGGTATTCCAACTGCAGATGCAAGTGTAATCAATTCAACAGTTCCCACGAATGCATTGCGAATTCCTCCCTCAAGACCAGCTCCTGGAAATGTTGTGAAGAATTCGAGTCCTTGCCCGGGACCGGTTCCAAACACCTGCCAAAAGCCTACACCAGCTACTTGGATGAGAACCAGAAAGAATGGTGAAACAATTATGAGCATGATTACGCAAAGAGATATTTTGAAGAGATAATCTGACAAATGACGCCGAGATTTCATCGCTTCACGGAGACCTATTCTTGAAACAAACTTCTGAACCGGGCTCTCTAGTTCAATATGGTTTTCCATTCTAGATATACCCCCTTGTTTTCATACCCCATCTGATGAACAATTTTGCTGTAAGTGTGAAGCAAATTGACATAATGAGTAGAACTAGACCGATTGCAAAGAGTGCAGATCTCCAAAGCGGAAACACGAAGGCATACCCTAGCTGATTAGTAATTATACTCGTCATCACGTAAGTGGGATCGAAGAGTGAATAGGGAATCTGAAGAGAATTCCCAGTGACCATTAAGATAGCCATGGTTTCACCAACAGCTCTGCCAAGAGATAGTACAACTGCGGCACCTACTCCGGGTAATGCTGCTGAGAGTACTATCTTCCTAGATGTTTCACTCTGCGTAGCTCCTAGAGCATAGGATGCCTCGCGAAGACTTCTTGGAACTGTCTGAAGAGCATCAGTAGAAATGGTCACGACTGTTGGTAGCAACATAACAGCAAGAATGAGTCCACCTGCAAGTAGAGTTAAACCATTACTGGTACTTCCTGCGAGCGGAGCAAGATCGTTCTTTATGATGGGTACAAGTACTAAGAATGCCCAGAGACCATAGACAATAGACGGGATGGCCGCCATCATTTCAACAATCATCTTGATTGGTCTGCGTAGACGCATTGGACAAAACTCACTTAGAAAAATCGCACCTCCAATCCCAAGTGGAACAGCAATTCCAATGGCTATTCCAGTGCACAGCAATGAACCAATAATGAATACAGCTATACCATAGAGGTCTCTGTTCGGGTCCCAGGTTGGATTGACAATGATACCTACTCCACCATCAGGATCTGTAAAAATAGGTGCAGATTCAAACCAGAGGAATGTTAGAATGAGAACAATAATCAAAGTACTCGCTACAGCGGGTATGAATAAACCAATGCGACCAAGCATGTCAACGCGGCCTGGGCGATCTGCATTTTTGAAATCAGTGAGGGGTTGAGTTAGTCTATGGATGAAACTAGTTTCAGCTTCTTCATCTTCTGATACCATAACTTTACTCTCAGTTGTCATATCGAATTAGTCTCCTAGTTTGTGTTTTCTAAGGTACATTTTCAATTAGAGATGTTACTACATCAAGTGAGTAGGTTTGAGCAGAGGTTCCATTGATTGGTACATAACCAACGCTGGGTACATGTATTTGTCCTTGAAGAAGGCACCAAGTAACATATGTGACAGTGTATGTTCTTAGAAAGTCACGATTCACAAGGTAAAACATGAGTCGCGCAATTGGATATGCTCCTTGAATCGCGGAGTTCATAAGATTCTGTCCTGGTGTTGTCAAGTTTGCAGGGATTGCCTTTACGGTATTGATTATCGATGGTGTAATCCATTCATCATTACCTGGATTGTAAAGATCAACTGCAACTGCTCTTTCTATGAATGCTAAACTAACGTACCCAATTCCATGGTCGTCAGAAATGACTCCAGAAGAAACACTTGGATTTCCTTCAACTGCATTGACTCCAGCTGGGAACGAGATTGCCTCTTCATGGCCAAGATTCCATATATAATCCGCATTGTTTGTATTGTTATTTTCATCAGAGGTTTCTAACCATTTAGCAAAAGTTGCAGTTGTTCCACTTGCATCAGATCGAACATAGACGTTGATAGGTCCTGTCTGGAGCACGGTTACTCCGAATACAGTTGCAAAGTTTTCCCAAGTAGTAACGTTACGTTGGAATACTGCAACAACCATGTCACTATCCATTTTGAATACCGAGCTGTTAACATCTTCGTTAACAATTACTCCTAGAGCATCAGCGGACACTGGTAGGATTTCGACACGCGGATTAGCATCAATATAGTCTTGTTTTGGATAGGAACTAGAAGCTCCTATGTCTATAAGACCCTGACTAACTAATGACTGACCTACACCACTACCTCCAGAGAGAGGATTAAGCGACAGTCCTGGATTATCAGCATGGAAATAATCTGCCCAAATTTGAGATAATGGATATACCGTGGAGGACCCAGCTGTTGTTATAGTAGCGGCTGCGCCTCCTTCAGGAGATGGACTAATGAATATCAAACCCCCTGCTCCAAGAAGTATTCCGATTATTATCCCAACAAACAATCCTTTCTTTTGACGCCAAATGGATATCAGGTTAGAATCCTCCCGTTTGCATACTTAAACGCCAAACAGTACACTGAATTAAGGGATTCGGCTAACATAACCTATAAGCTAGATTTATGACACACTTGGAATCTATCCAATCTGGGTGAAACCTTGCGTCGGAAACCTGAAAATACACTCAACGATTTAAACGGGAAGGAATGGATAAAATCCACCAGGTCTTGGTTCGTTATCAATCCTCGTTCAAGATCCTCGGATCAGCTTGAGCATCCCGCAAAGTTTCCGGAAGAATTAGTGAAACGCCTTGTTGGTTTCTTCACTAAAAGTGGTTCTTGGATTCTAGACCCCTTTGCTGGAATAGGCAGCACGTTAATAGCTTGTAAGGAATTTTCTAGAAACTCAGTTGGTATAGAACTCAATTCTGAATTCGCACAGACTGGTCAGAATTGTATCGCTCAGATAGAAGGAAATTCTCAGCATCATCTTATCGTTGGCGATGCTCACGATGCTATACAACTCTTAGAAACGCAGTTCAATGGTGAAACTCCCAAGTTTGATTATCTAATAACATCACCACCGTACTGGAATATGCTTAGGAAGTCTCGTGGTGGGAGTGATTCAGTTCACAAGGAACGAGAAGAAAAGGGTCTCAGGCAACACTATGGTGAGTCGAACAGAGACCTCGGAAACATCGAGAGTTATGATGAGTACATCAACAAACTAGCTACAATCCTGAGTAATCTAAAACCACTCCTCAAACTGGGTGCATATCTTACTATCATTGTTCAAAATATGCGAGATGTTGATGGACGTATGCGTCCCATTGCATGGGATTTGGCAAGAAGAATGTCCCAAGATTATTGGCTTCAGCAAGAGATGATTTGGTGTCAAGATAACAAGAAATTAGGTATATGGGGATATCCCACCACGTATGTTTCTAATGTCCATCATCACTATTGCTTAATCTTCCAGAATCGAGAATGAAACAGGACTGTTGAGATGTCACTTCAAATTATTCTTAAGCAATACAACCAGCTTCAAAAATTATGTCTGACGGCTTCCGTGAATTGGTCATTGAAGATCATGATCAAGTAAAGACACTCTGTGAAACCATCTGGGAAGGAAATGATTACGTTCCTGAAATCTTTCCAACATGGATTTCTGATTCGTTGTCTACTCCTCTTGGGATTTTTCAAGATAAAGAGCTAGTCGCATTAGCTAATCTTGAGAAAGTAGAGGGTACAACGATTGGTTGGGTGGAAGGACTCAGAGTTAAAGAGGGACACAGACAGAAGGGACTGGGTTCAACAATAAATAATGCAGTTGTCGATGCTGCCAGAAAACAAGGAATCATTACTCTTTGGTACGCTACAAGTTCTCGAAATAAAGCATCACAATTGGTTGCAGATAGGTCTGGATTCATCAAGGCGGACACAACTGGATACTTTAGACTCTACAGACCCTACCCGGCTCATGCAAAACCAAGTCCAAGTTTTACGCCTCTTAAGATAGATGCAACTAGGTTACACGAACTCCTTCTTTCAAATCCCGAGCTTGTAGAAAGCACTACGTTCCCATTGGCTTGGCAATTTGACTTCACTAGTTCAGAAGGTCTCAATCGTTTATTGAAAGATGCAACAATCAAAGTAATCATTGATGAAGCAGGTCATGCAGTTGGATTATACTGTATGACTAAAAGAGATCGTAAAGATGATGTATGGACAGCTGCATACACGGTATTTGCCACTAGTAGGACTGCCTTTGTAGATATCATATCAAGAACTATAGATGAAGCTGATACTCTTGGTGCAGAGAGGGCAGTCTATTTCTTAGGTCCAAGAGCAACAGAGTGGTCCACAACCCTGGGATTTGTAGACGAAGAATTCATCGGTAGACAATTCCTTCTTTACGAGCTTAATCTATCAGACGATTAAAGTTGGGACATAAATAAAAAGAAGAGGCTGGAAGAACCAGCCTTCATCTATTTCTTGAAGTGTACTTTGACATTTGGTTGTACCAAATATAAGAAGCAAATGATGCTCAATACCACTCCAGGCCAATTCGATCCTGCTGCATATAGAAAGATAGCTATGACATTAAATATCACTGCCATATTCCACGCAGAATAGTCTTGGTTGAGAATCTGGAAGTATAGCCAGAATCCTACAATTGCAAGCACGGCACCTAGAAGGGACAGCTCATTATCCCATATTACATATTCTACTCCACCTACAATTAGACCAACTATTGATTCAAGTAGAATTAGCCAGCTTGCATACGTCACCTCTTTAGGACGCACACCTGAAGTAGTTCCTCCTTCAGTCATCGGTATCTCTGCCATAATAATTCACCAATTGAATTTGTGTTTAGCCAGAATCACACTAATTTATCTTTCTACAGAGTGAGTTCTATTCTGCAACCATGTCGTCTGCATATTCATAAAGAATTGACCAGTTGGGAGCATAAGAAATTGGTTGGAGGTCTCTGGATTCGAGTTCGAGACCTTCTACTTCTGCCACTATCTTCCTGAGGGTATAAGACTTGAGTCCTTCCCAGTGGAGGAACGCATTCAGATCCTTTGAAAATTCTCCCTGATATCTCTTACAAGCACCACTGCAGAATACTTTCTCATCATTAATCACAAGAATTCCACTACACCATTTACAGACAGCTTCTTCCCCATGTGCATGAATTCTATCATCGATAATTCTAACTAAGAGGACTGTTCCATCGAAGTTACAGACCCCCCAATCTTCATCCGCACTAGTGGTCTTGTACCACATCTTCCCTTTCGGTCGTGGTGGTGGTGGTTCGGTTGTTGAAATCGGGGAGGTTACTATTTCAGGAGAAGCACTCGGAGAGGGCGTTTCCTCTTTTGGTTCTGTAAAATCCGATAACTTCGTCTGCTCGGTCCGTCGCATGTATTTTAATACTTGAAGACATAGATAAACTCCTTCAGAAAGGATAATGCGGATCTAGTTAGGGTTAACTTTCTAACCCCTGTTTTCATTCAACGCCAAACCTGATCAGATTGGCCCTACCGATATCATACCCAGTTTCTGAGTCACAAAAGTGACTGTAATCTCGCTTATCATACCATCCCATATACTCGATATCTGAATACAAAGACACATGCATTCCTGAACATAACTCGATATCCTATCATAACGAATCTCAAAGTCGGATTCTTGGTGTAGCAAAACTACATAAGATATCGAATGGGCAGACCTGAATATATCGTACTACTCGCTACCACGAGGGAAACGCATGATAAAGAAAACAATCACACTTGTTTTTGTCCTTCTGATGATGTCACCCATCTTCATGACTCCTCAGACGACAAATACTAGCACATTTGATTTCACACCTGTACAGAAGAGTCAGGTCGCTGAAACAGATCTTAATAGAGTCACCTGGGAAGCCGATGTAGCTCCAAACGGTGATTTTGAAGCCTGGAGTACTCCACTATACCCGGGCGGACTGGCGGCTACACGCACAACTGAAGAAGCCACATGGTTTGAAACTTCGGTTGTGAATGAAGGGTCTCGGGCAATCGGTATGCATGCAAAATCGCTTGACGGTGTATATGAGGCAGAAGTTCGTCTGACTCAGCAAGCTTGGATCTATTGGGATAATCCAATAAACACAACTATTGATCTAGACTGGTACTTAGATGAGATTGGCACCCCATTGAATTCAGATGAATTCAGAATGCAGGTCAGGATGAGCAATCGATATCTCAACTATTACCTAGGAAGTCAAACAACTCTCACCAACTCGACAGTTATTGGACACATCATGATAGAAGGATCAACTCAGACGTGGAATCATCTTCATAGGAATCTAACAAGTGATTACTTCGCAGTGTTCGGTTTGGTTCCAACCCGATTCGAGTTAATCTACTGGTGGGTCCGTTCAGAGACCACTGAGTATACACGTGCTTTTATGGATGATGTAAATTTGGTTAACGGTTCTTATGTTCATGTTGGTGGGTCTATTCTCAATGGTAACTTTGAGGGTACTGGTGGTTGGACATTTCAGAGCAGTTCAGACCCAGCGGATATTTCTCAGAGTTCATTGAGTCATGGAGGTAGCTGGAGTATGAACATGACAGCAATTTCCTATGATTATTCGTCTAGAGCCACTGCTCGGGCAAACCTAGAGAAAAGACTTTCACCAATTAACAAAGGTCAACTATCTTTCTATTGGAGAATCGATGATTGGGTTAATCCTGCTTCAGGTACGATAGCTAGTATGAAAGTTACAGTTCAAAACTCAACTACATCGGTATCAATGTACTACTATCTCTGTATTGGTGGAGCTGGAACTTTGCCTTTCAGTATATTTGGTACTGACATGAAATTCTTTGCAAGCGCATTCAATGTAACAGACACATGGAATCATTTCGATCGCAATATCTGGGATGATTTTCACATCTTCAGCAATACAGATGAGCTCTTTGTTGACGATATCACTTTCACAGTTAGGGCTAATGAGGATGATAGCCGCTTGTCGGTCCTGTTTGATGATATGTCACTCGAAGCATCAATCATGAACGATATGAGCTATGAAACCCAAGGAGCTGTTGGAACACCCATCGAGGGATGGAATGAACCAAGTGGTGATCCAGCATATTCTGTCACAGATTTCGCATTTACTGGATCTAGGGCTGGGAATATGACAGTTGAGGATGATCAAGACTTCTATGAGGACCAGCCGTTTGGTAACCTTCAGATAGATGAAACAACAGAACTCATCTTTGATTTCAATGTGTACATTGAAGCCTTCAATGAATCTTCGGAAGATTTCATTTATTTCGAATTTCATTTTGGTGATGGCGAAACAATCGCTTACGTTATAGCTAACGCGACCGATACATACGAGAGTTGGTTAGACGAAGGAACGAACATCATATTCCTGCAGAACACAATCGTAACTGGGGAATGGATGAATTTCCAGTTAGATTTGGTTCATGACTACGAATCAGCAGTAGGAAGTTCACCCGATACAACTGTGGTTGAAGTGTATCTTGTAGGACTGGCTTCAAAAAGTAGTAAGTTAGTAGCTTACTTTGATGACCTCTACATCTACTATGATCCTGCTCCGGAGATAACAAGTGTTGATCAGACTCCAGCTCTTGTAGAAGAGGCAGGTGAACTTGTCGAGATAACTGCAGAGGTTATTGATGGATCTGATGTAACTGTCACACTCTCATATCGTGTTGATTCAGGTGCATGGGTAAATGTCACCATGGATGAAACAACAATTGGAAACTATACAGTTGACATCAATGCACCATGGGGTGAAACTGAGTATTTCATAACAGCAGAGGATGCCTTTGATAAAACGGATACTGCATTGGATGGTGGAGATTACTTTACATTCACTACAGCAGATACCGTTGGTCCAATAATCACTTTGTCTCCTACAAATGGATCTACCGTTAGTGATATTGTAACAATTGAGATTACAGTGAATGATGGAGGAAGTGGATTCGCCAGTGGTAATCTTTTCATCGAAGGAGCTTCGATTACAAATGTCTCATATGATTATGTTGATCTCTCTTGGGACACAACTGTCATTGCTAATGGTGAGTACAACATTACAGTTGTTGCTAGTGACAACGCTGGCAATACTGCAACAATCACTCACCTTGTGACTGTTGAGAACGCAGGAGCTCCAGCTGATCTCTCTGGTGTAATTCTCATTGTGGTTATAGTTGCCATCATTGGAGGGATTGCAGTAATCTACATCTTCATTCTGAAGAAGAAATAGAATAGCTTATGTCCAGTCCAATCGGGCTGGACAGTCTTTCCTTTTTTAGTTTTTAAGTTCTAGGTTTCTTTGACCCAGGCATTAACATCTGTTCTATAAAATCCAACCGAATCGTATAATTTTATACCAAGTTCAGTGCTTGCAGCTCCCAGTATCACGATTTCCTTAGCGTTGTGTTTCTGAAGTCTTCTAATTCCCTCGTAAACTAGTGCTCTTCCGAAACCCTTCCTTATGTGTTCTGTGTGTACACCTACAGGTTCTAGCTCTGCAATTTTGCTGATGGGATCATGTCTACCTGTCACAAAAGCTGCAAATGAGCCAACTGGAGCTACTGCTACAATATCTAACTCCTGATTATAGAGTTCAGAGAACTGTAAAACAATGGGATAGTTTCTTAGTATTCATCAAAGCACTCCTCATTAAAGGGCGTGGGTGCAAAACAGCGCCACAAATCAGTATTAATATAGGTTGAGGATATGTCCTACTCAATAGCGATTTGGTGATTGGAAAATGTCAATAGTTTCAGTAGCAACTGGAGAGAGAGAACTCGAAACCGTCTATAGAGCTTTGAATGGAATTGATTTCAGTGGTGCACTAGCAGAATGGGACAGAGTACTCATCAAAGTTAATTTCGTTACTCCAAAGACTTGGGATACCGGAATAACGACAGATCCCCTGATGGTTGAAGCCTTAATCAATCGAGTAAGGGACC
>SDBS01003876.1_pt1 | contig 14678 bp, 14 predicted proteins | sample 2277091 | NCBI WGS metagenome assembly SDBS01 (sample SAMN10404972, study PRJNA504765) | marine sediment metagenome | isolation source: marine sediment core GS10_PC15, 163 cmbsf | place: Arctic Ocean: Southern Knipovich Ridge | collected 2010
ACAAATCTTTGATGTTTTACTTTGCAAAAGGTCTTTTTTTTGGTAATAATAGAAGATATAAAAATTGGGAAAAAATATGGAAAATGAGAGCACTAAAATGTGTCCTATTTGTAATGGCTCTGTAGCTATGCAAGTTAGTATTTGTCCATACTGCGCTTCTAACCTTTATGAAACCCATGAAACTAGAGATACTCAAAAGAGTTCAGATGATGTCAAATCTTTATCTTATGAAGAAACTTTATCCTCTTTATACCCACCACCTTATAAACCAAAAGCAATTGACACATCTTCATCTTTAGAAGATGAACAAGAGGCAGAATCAGAAGATGAAGAAGAAGAAGTTGCTGATGAAAAAAGCGCTCTTATTCCCACCGTTTTATTTTGGGCTGGAGTTAATATCTTTTTATTTGGCCTACTACTATTATTTTTTTCAGAAGGACAATATCTACACCTTCAATGGAAAGCTTCGTATTGGTTCTTATATTCAATTGCAGCCTTGCCACTTTTATATTTCGGATTTAAAGGTCTGCAGCAATTAGATTAGATCTTATAAAATTATAGGTGGAAAAAAAGCGGATGAAAAGGTTTCTTATCATTCTATAAAAAGTGATATAGAAATCGAGAAGATCTTGAATGATGTTTTTCCTGTTTTATTATCTACTAGATCTCGGCTTGGGAGTACCCTTATTTAATCACTTTTGATATGAGTATTAAATTTCAATATTTATTGAAAATGTAAAACCATTGAATTTTAAGTTGTTTCTACTAACAGTTTTGATGCCTGTAGGATCAGTCGAGAAAAAACGTTTTAACTGGTTTTGTCCCCACCATTCATGAAATTCATAGCTAGCTCTAAAAGATAATCTATTGATATTTTTTGTAAAATATCTTGAGTAACTAAATCCTAACCCCAACTCAGCATTTGGCTTTACCTGATAAGACGTTTCTTTTAAATCATATGTAGCATGAACTAATAGAGGTACGCTTGAGTTTTGAGATATTTTAGTTTTTCCATAAAGAAGTGAAAAGACAGCTTTAGTATCTATGATGAAGTTTTTAGTGATTAAAAATTCTGATTTATAACCTGTATTTAATCCCACACCCCAATATTCATTTTTAGCATTTACTGGGTTGGTAGTAGAGGCTATATCATAAAGCATCTTGAGTGACTGATTTATTATCGCTCCTCGTATTCCTAGAATTGGTCTTGAAACAAAAGATTTGCTTACATGATAAGGTTTTAAGAAAAACAGATCCCAGGTATTGAAATTCCCTGTTAATTTGGCAGAAGCGCTTGTTAGAGAACCAATATTTGGTGGGAAAAAGGTGCCTAAAATAGTATCGCCTGAAGCCTCTATTGAATCTTTATTTTTCATTCTGATATAGGTGTAGGCTAAATCTAAATACAGAGATCGATATGCTTTAAATTCAGCTGAAAATCTAGCCCCAGATTTGAATTTTTGCTTATTTTTAGTTCTTATAGATTCATCATCCAATATAGATGCATAACTAAGACCATCTTCAAAAAAGTTCATAAGTAGATATTCAAAATCTAAAGATACCTTTTTTGGACATATATCTTTTGAATAAGCCTGCATTATCTCAGAGCAATCTTTAGGTAGTCTTATTTTTTTTGAGGTTGTTGATGTTTCATCGGCATCTGTTTTAAGATTTTTTGTAGATTGATTGGAAGCTAAAATTAATTCTTTTGAAGGCGCTTTTTCTCTCTTAGGTGTTTCATTTTTATAAGTTTGAGCCGGTTTACTTGAAAATAAATTAATTTCATTAGATCCCGGTGAAGTTTTTGTTGGTTCCTCTTTTTTATATTTTTCAGTAAGCCTATAAGAATTGTTGGAAGATATGTTTTTCTTACTTGATGCAATTGTTTTTTCATTTAAGTCTTTTTGAGCTATTTCTTGAGACTTTATGGTTATATCTTCTTTGATGTTTTTCTCAGCTATTGCAACTGTGGCATCCAAAATTTTTGGTTTTAAGCTCTTATTATTAGAAAAATGATTGAGAGTTGATGAAAAAAATAGCATCAAAACTACGTATAAATAAAAATTCAAGATTTTTACATTCATAAAACACGAGATTTTGTATCTTCTTCCTTAATTTGCAATAAAGACTAAATAATTAATAAAGTCAATGCTTTAAAGGTTTTTTATTGAAAAGTATAATAATATTAATAAAGGAAGCAATCTTAGAACAATTGTTAGAAATAAATATCTAAACTAAAGATCCACAGCATTTTTTATATTTTTTACCGCTTCCACATGGACAATCATCATTTCTGCCAACTTTATTCTCACCAATAATAGGGGAGGATTTAATCTCTTTAGATTCTTTTTGTTGATGTTCATCCAGTTTTTCATTTGGCTGAGGCACAAATGATTTTTGAGTATGCATTTGAAGCTCTTTTATGGATTCTTGAAGTCTTATTTGAGGGGAGACCATCTCAAATCTAAACAAATCTGAGGCAATTTCTAATTTGATTCTCTGAGAAAATTCATCAAAAAGAGTGAAAGATTCTTGCTTGAAAACAATTAGAGGATCTTTTTGAGCAACAGTACTTAAGCTGACATCTGTTCTTAGATGGTCTATTTGAAGTAGGTGTTCTTGCCAGAGAGTATCTATCTTTCTGACCATAATATTTTTGATAACATTTTTCACAACTTCATCAAGATCGGTTTCAGCATCTACTTTTTTATAAGTTGAAATAAGCTTTGTTTGCATTTTTAATTTTTCATCGAAAGCGAAAAGAAGTTTGTCTACTGCTAATTTTTCTATTTCATTGATATCTAGATAGTCATTATCAAAAGATTTTTTATCAAAAGTTACAGGGAAGTTAGACACGAGCCAATTGATAAAACCATCTACATCCCACAGTGTGTCTCTTGATACAAAAAACTCAGAGGCTTTATTAATCACGATAGTTTCAATAACCTCTTTTGCGATATCTTGAGAATTTTTAGATTGAATAATTTCATTTCTAAAAGAGTAGATCTCTTGTCTTTGTTTATTCATCACATCATCGTATTCAAGAGTGTGTTTCCGCATCATAAAATTGCGGCCTTCAATTCTTTTTTGAGCGGTTTCAATTGATCTATTTAAAACCTTGGCAGAAATAGGCTCGCCTTCAGGCGGTCTAAATCTTTGAAGCATAGAGGTTAATCTAGGGGAGGCGAAAAGTCTCATTAAAGAATCTTCAAAAGAGACATAAAATTGTGAAGATCCAGGATCACCAAGTCTGGCGGATCTACCTCTTAGCTGTCTATCTATTCTTCTAGAATGGTGACGCGTTGTTCCCATAACATGCAGACCACCTATGAGTTTAACTTCATCTGATAACTTGATATCTGTTCCTCTACCGGCCATGTTAGTCGCTATGGTAATCATCGATTTTTTACCAGCATTAGCAATGATTTCGGCTTCTTTTTCATGGTTTTTAGCATTTAGAACAAAATGAAGAATCTTATTTTGTTTTAAAATGCGAGAGAGTTTTTCTGAGATTTCAACCGATTCTGTTCCAATTAGCATAGGTTGACCTTTAGCATGAATCTTTTTGATATCTTTTAAAATAGCTAAATACTTTTCTCTCTCAGTCATGAAAATTAGATCATCACTATCTTTTCTTTCACATTTGCAATATGTTGGAATCTCCAACACGTCTAATTTATAGATCTGTTTAAATTCATGCGCTTCAGTAATAGCAGTACCTGTCATCCCAGCTAATTTATCATACATTCTAAAGTAGTTTTGAAGTGTTATCGTAGCATATGTTTGAGTCTCTCTTTGAACTTGAACATTTTCTTTCGCTTCAATCGCTTGATGAAGCCCATCTGAAAATCTTCTACCAGGTTGTGGCCGGCCTGTGTTTTCATCAATAATTATTATTTCATTTTGAGAAATGATATAATCAACATCTTTTTCCATCAAAAGATGAGCTCTTAGAAGTTGTCTTAAATTATGTGCTCTCTCTTTTCTTTTCGCATCTTCTTCTCTAAGTTGCTGTTTGTTCTCTAGCTTTTTTTGCTCAGATATATTTTTATTCTCATCAACTTTTGCATATTCATAACCCAAATCTAACATCACAAAATCATTTTTAGTATCAGTATCATTTGAAAATCTTGCCCAAGCGCTTATACCTTTATCCGTTAGTTCATATTCACTCGATCTTTCATCTACAATCATAAAAAGCTCAGATACGACATCAGCTTTTTCTTTTTTGTTTTGATCAAGATGAAAGTATGTCTCTAGTTTGTCTATCTCTGCTCGAAGGTTTGGATTTTCTTTGATTCTTTTTAAAACTTTATTTCTTGGAGTACCTTTACTCACGAGCCAAAAATTTTGCAGAGCTTCTTTTTTTAATCTTTCATCTTGTTTTTTAAGCTTTTTATCATCTTTATCTATGATACCCAAATCTACAAGAGTCTTTCTAGCATGGCTAGCAATACGAGAACATAAATCTCTCTGATTTTTAACCAAAAGAGCAACATTTGCTTTGAGCTCATCATACATTTGTCTACTCTCTGGTACCGGTCCAGAAATAATTAGAGGAGTTCTTGCTTCATCGATTAAAATAGAATCAGTTTCATCAATGATAGCAAAATAAGGTTTTCTCTGAACTTGTTCATCAATATTCGTTCCCATCGAGTTATCTCTTAAATAATCAAATCCAAACTCAGAGGCTGTTCCATAAACGATGTCAGCCGCATAGACATCTTTTCTTTGATCAGGCGGCACATCATTTGTTAAAGATCTAACTTCTAATTTCAACTTTCTAAAAACTGTGCCAATCCATTCACAATCCCTTTTAGCTAAATAATCATTTACAGTAACCAGGTGAGTTGCTTTGCCAGTTAGAGCATTTAAATAAAGTGGCATTGCAGCTGTAAGAGTCTTTCCCTCTCCCGTTTGCATCTCTGCAATAGATCCAAAATGCATAGAAATAGCGCCAAGAAGTTGCACATCATAAGGGATCATGTCCCACTTTTGATCATAGCCTGAAACATGAATATCAGAGCCAAAAAGTTTTCGACAAATATTTTTTACAGTTGCATAGGCTTCAACTAATAGATCATCAACACTTTCACCGTTTTTATATCTTTTCTTAAACTCATCAGTTTTATTAATAATTTCTTCTTCAGTAAGCTTTTGAAACTCTTTTTCAACCAAGTTGATCTTTTCGACTATTTTTGAGTATTTTTTTAATCGTCTAGATTGCTCGGTACCAATAATTTTTTTTAAAAGTTTGAACATATGAAATTTTTCCTATTAATTTAACTCAATTTTAAGGTATTATGGTTTTTCATACAAGCTATCTACTCAATTAAAAATCTTTGAAACGATTTCAAAGTTGTTTATAGATAATTTCCATATTTATAATTTTAATTTGATAAAAAATAAATTTTATTTTTTATATTTACTTTTTTATCAAAAAATACTAAACTTTAATAGTCCTCAGAAAAAATATTTGGATTAAGGCAATGATCGAAGGTAGAAATATTAAAATCAGACCACTTAAGAATGGTGAATTAGATCAGTTTTTTTCACTAATTGAAATGGCCTCAATGAGAAATGATTTTTTCCCTTTCGATGTTGAATCTGAATATAATTTTAAACAAAAATACCAAACAACCGGTTTTTGGCAAGATAAAGAAGGTCTTGCTCTTATCTTAAATTTAGATAACGAAATTATCGGAATGATATCTTATATCAAATCTATTTTCTTAGAAGCTTTAGAGTTAAAATATATCATCTTTGAAGAGAAAAATAGGGCTAAAGGTCATATGAAAGAAGCCCTAAATCTTTTTTCGACTTACCTATTTTCCAATCGAAAAATAAATAGATTGCAGCTTGCTATTCCCGATTATCATCGAGCATCAATTGCGATCGCTCAAAAATGTGGTTATATTTTTGAGGGGATTGCCAGAGAAGCTGTCTTTTCAAGTGGTAAATATTTAGATGTTTGTATCTATTCACTGCTTCGAAAAGAGAGCTAGTAAAAGTACAAAGAACCGTTAAGAGTAATAAATATATTATAATTATTGATCTATATCAGGGTTGTTTAATTCTTCATTTATCCCTCCCTTAAAGCTTTGTGCTACACCGGAAGGAGGAGGAGGCGTGGATTTAGAGGCTGACCAGCAGGAGATAGTAATTAAAGATGCTAAGATCATAAAAATTAAAAGTCTTATTTTTATCATTTTTTTTCCTTCATAATATTAGATGTTTATATTTTTTTTCATTAACCTTTAAAAATCTAATCTAGCGCTTAGAGTTAATCCATGCAAAGCCAACCAGCCTGGAGGTAGAAGATGGGAAGCAATGCCATGAAGGTCATAGCCAGCCAAACCATTAAAGTGATATTTATTGTAGTAAAAATATTTATCAAATTCAAAACCAATCATAAGCTCAAATAACCCATTTACTGAACTTCTTCTGTGCTCTGTAGTGGTCAAGGTTGGAAAAACATTAACAAGTGTATCTAGGTCATCTTGTCTTAAAAATATTTTTGTAAATTTTTGATATAATAGGGCTGAAGAACCTTTTCCTGATAAGCTAAATGAATTTATAAGTTTCCATTTATAGAAAAAACCAATTTTAGGCCCAATAAACCACTGTTTGATAGAGTAGATAGCATTATTTACTATATTTAGAGAGCTTATTTTAAAAACTGATGTAATGTCTTCATCTAATTTAGCTCCATGTAATCCTAAAAAGGCTTTGAATAGCAGTTTTTGGCCAGTATATTGCCATCTACTTAAATCTAAATCCAACATGTCATATTCTATCTTTAGCTTAAAATCAAGCTCATCACCAGTTGTGTTGGTTAACCGATTGTAGACAGGTTCCATAAATTGAGCCCAACCAGGTCTAGTTCTAGAGACAGAATTTGTTGCATGATATCTTGTGTATTCTATGTATGCATTCCAATCATCATATTCAAAATTATAGCCAAGACCAATTTTAAACCCTGGTTTATAATCATAGTCCATTGTACTAAATTTTGATCGATCATTATGCTGATCGTCACCATCAGCTTTAAATTTAGCGACGAAAATATTTTCTTCTAACTTCCAATAAATAAAACTTAAAGTTAGATAGGCATCTTGAGAACCACAAACATCGATTCTTGCGGAGCTGTTATATGCAGCGATAGTGGGTTCTTTTGGGATTGTACAGCAAGGCTCAGGCTGTTTGCAACACTCTGTGCCTGAATCATCAGTATAATCTTGCTTAGCAAAAAGAGTTGAAAAAGTTCCGATTAACAAAAATATTACTATTCTAAACATAAATGGTTTCTCACGTTTTTAATTTAAAAAATATTAACCCATATTTAAAAAAAAACAATTATTTAAAAAAAAACAATTTAGATGTCAATTAAATTTTAATAGATATCTTAAGAAAAAAAGTTAAACATTGATTAATTGATAAAATTTAGTTATATATTTTTTCATGTTTAAAAATGTTTTATTTGATAGAAAAAATAATAAGTTAATCGAAGATAAAATCTATTATCGATCGGCTTTGGAATTTCTATATAGCAAAAATATAATATCGAAAGCTTTTTTATACCTTTTTGCAAAAGTACCATTTATATCTAAATTGTATGGTTATCTAAACTCAAGAAAATTCTCTAAATTTAAAATCCGCTCTTTTATCAAACATTTTAATATCAATGAAGATGAATTTTTAAAAAACACAAAAGAGTTTAAATCCTTTAATGATTTTTTTATAAGGGAACTGAAAATAGATGTAAGAAAAATTGATTATGATGAAAACACTTTAATCTTACCTTGCGATGGTAGATTTTTAGCCTATCAAAATATTGATGGAATTAGCTCTTTTTCCATAAAAGATCAAAAGTTTAACTTGGAAAAGTTTTTAAAAGATGAAAAGTTAGCAAAAAAATATGAAGAAGGTTCCATGCTTCTTTGTAGACTAGCACCTGAAGATTATCATAGATTTCATTTTCCAATAGATTGTGTGCCATCCGATGCAAAAATAATAAATGGTTATTTGTATGCAGTAAATCCTATAGCTTTAAAACAAAATATAAAAATCTTATCTGAAAACAAAAGAGCTATCACTACCTTAAAAACTAAAAATTTTTCAGATATTTTATATATTGAAATTGGAGCTACCAATGTTGGCTCGATCAAGCAAACCTATTTTCCCAATAAAGACTATAAAAAAGGTGAAGAAAAAGGCTACTTTGCTCTCGGCGCTTCCGCAATTGTTTTGCTTTTTGAAAAAGATTCAATTGTTTTTGATGATGATTTAATAAAAATGACAAAAAAAAATATCGAGACAAAAGATAGTTTTGGATCTTCTTTTGCTAAAAAATATAAAAGAGCTTAAAGAAAAAGATTAAAGCAGAGAATTCCAAAAGAAAAGAGAGCTTTTTAAACTTTGTAAAGATGATAATTTTAAAAGATTTTAAATAAGATTTTTTAGATCGCTTGATAATTTTCTGTCTTCGTTTTGTCTTGCAAAATTTAAAATAGTCCAATCTTCTTTATCTTTTATTTCCATGATCTTTTTTCTGTCTTCTTTTGGTATTGATTTTATAATATCAAGTGCTTTGTCATTTTTTCCTCTAAGAATTAACTTATGTAGAAAAGTTAAGCCTTTTTCATCTTGAACTTTTAGTAGAGCTTTTTGAAAGACGAGAGAATTTTTTTTAAAAACAATATAAGCTTTATCTAGATTATTATCTTTTAAATTTGAATAAAAATTATTGATATTTTCAGAAACAATTTCATAACCATTTTTTTTACTTGGGCATGATAATTTTGCTAAAATGTTATCTGCAGCATCTTTTTTTTGCTTAATTAAAAGTTTTTGAAGTAAATTCAATCCCTTGGGATCTTTAACCTTAAGAAGTTCTTCTTTTAAAGGATTTGAAAGTTCAAAATAAAATGATGTTGCCACGTTTAAATCTCCTTTAGTAAAGGAGATATAAAAATTAAAGACTTTATCGGTCAATTCTTTGCAATCTCCCATATAGGCTGGAATCTTTCCAAAAAATATGATTTCATCCGATCCTGAATTAACTCTTAAGCTCATAATTACTCCCAAATTTATAAAATTGGTTAGTTATAACATAGAAGTAGTTAATTGATGATATTTAAAAAAAGGTTTATAAACAATAGTGATTTTTTATTAAATTCATATTTTTATTTCGTTTATTGCTAGGAAATATAATGGGAGGTTGTTAATTGAGGTAGTTTCTGCGGGTTTTTCATCTTCTATCTCTATTGCTTCAGGTAGTTCTGAAAAGGAACTAGAGGGAGAGACTTCTTCTGAAAAGGAACTAGAGGGAGAGACTTCTTCAGAGCCTGTCCAAAAATCTTCTCTTGGTTTAGATCTCTCAGCTATGTTAATACTATTGACTTTCCTAGGTGGTATTTCGTCATATCTTAGGTTTTTATTGTATAATTTTCCAGAGCAATTAGCTACCAGAGGAACACTTCCTGACCAGACAAGAATTTATCCTATAATACTTCTTTGGAGGAAAGATACGCTCTTCAATGAGATTGTTATAGGTTCGATTAAATAAATCTTTAATTTTTTCAACACTTTCTTTTTCATCATCTGGTATCAAATCTAAGATTGGTTTGAGTTGTTGTTGAGAGATTGTAAGAGGAGAGTGATCTACAGGTAACATAAGTTTTCTTAAGGCATAAGTCTCTCTACAAGTGGCTTTAAATAAAGGAAGTTTAGTTAAAGCATCTATTACTCTGTGTGCTGCTAGATGAAGAGGTGTAAAAAATTGAAGCCCTCCTTGTATTTTTAAAGAATCCGACCGGTCTTTTTCAGGTAGCATCTCTAAAAATTCTTTTAAAAGATTAAAATCTTCATTCCAATTTGCGGCGGCAAGGTGCATAACACTAAAACCAGAAAAACTTTGAGCTTTAAAACAACGTATTCGATCCTTTGCGGGTATTAATTGGAGAATTTCAATAATTTTATCATGTAACTCTTGTTTTTTTATTGGATCACAGGTTTTTAATAATTTATGCAACAGTATATGAAGAAGTGTCATCTCATGCTCTATTTCTACATTGATAAGATGGATAGGATCTAAGTTAAGAGTAAGGATATCTATACGATTATTACCATGAGTTAATTTGAGTATTCGATAGATATGATCAAGATTTTTCATCTCAATATTTTTAGCATTCAGCTCAGTTTTAAATTCTTCTTTAGCCCTTTCAAGTGGCAATAGAAGGGGGTAATCTGGAAAAATTGATGATGAACCATTGGGCAAGGATTCCTGAGATAGAGCTTTGAACTGTGATATTGACATAATTTCCTCAATTTTTTTTTATCAAAATTTATTAAAAAAACGAAAAAGCAAGCCACTATATGAAAACATATATTATTTTGCAGCAATTTTTAAACAAATCGGACAGTTTGATATTTTATGGCCTTTTGCAGGGCAATATTCTCTAGCGTAATAAATAATTTGAATATGGAGTTTTGACCAACTCTTTTTATCAAAAAGCTTTTTTAAATCAACTTCTGTTTTTTTTACATTTTTTCCATTTGATAGTTTCCATCTTTTTGCGCATCTATGAATGTGGGTATCAACTGCAAAAGCCGGTTTTTTAAAACCTTGGCTCATAATAACAGAAGCTGTTTTATGGCCAACTCCTCTTAAGGTTTCTAGCTCTTCAAACGTGTTTGGGACTCTAGAGTGATATTTTTCAACAAGCGTTTTGGAAAGAGATAAAATAGCTTTGGCCTTTTGAGGCGCTAGCCCAATCGGTTTGATAATTTTTTCAAGCTCTTTTAAAGAGAGATTTAACATCTTTTTTGGATTTGGAGCTTTTTTAAATAAAGAGGGGGTTATTTCATTAACTTTGGCATCAGTTGATTGGGCAGAGAGTAAAATTGCGATTAAAAAGGTATATAGATTTGTATGTTTTAGAGGGATTTTAGGGTTTGGAAAGTATTCATTTAGAATCTTTTGAACTATTTTTGCTCTTTGTTTTTTTGTCATTTTCCAATACAAAAATTTGAAAAGATAGATGTTAATATATCATCAGTTATATCAAAGCCTATTATTTTTGAAAGGTTTAAAAGAGAAGATTTAAGATCTGCTGCTATAAATTCGTAAGTGGTATTATCTTTTAACCCTTGAGCTGCTTTTTTTAAATACATTATAGAGTTTTCTAAAGCAACTTGGTGTCTTTTTTTGGTAATAATAATATCATCATTTAAAAAGTTTGATTTGAAGGTTAAATTTTTAATCATTTGATAAAGGTCATCTAATCCTAGCCTTTTTTTAGCTGAAATATGTGCGATATTTTTAGCATCTATTTTCTGACTTGGTTTTTTTAGATCAATTTTATTCCAGATAACTATAGTTCTATTTTCATCCATCTCTTTTAATAGATCAAAATCCTCCTCATCCAGATTTTTATTAGAGTCTAAAACAAGTAGGGTAAGATCCGCCTTTTTAAAATGATCTCTGGATCTTTTTATTCCCTCTTTTTCAATTAAATTATTGGTTTTTCTAATTCCCGCGGTATCTATCAACTGATAAAACATTTCATTTAATTTTATGTCTTCTTTTATAACATCTCTTGTAGTTCCGGCTATTTTAGTGACAATGGCTCTCTCTTTTTTTAAGATTGCATTCATCAAAGAAGATTTGCCAACATTGACCCCTCCAATAATACAAAGAGAAAGCCCATTTTTAAAAATTTTGCCATTTTCAAAAGTATTTGATAGCTTTTGCATATCTTTTAAAATCTTTTGAACTTTATTTAGGAGTTCATTAGCGTTTTCAAATTCAAGATCTTCTTCAGTAAAATCCATGCTTGCTTCTATTATAGCTGTAATATCGATTATCTCTTTTTGAAAACTTTTGATTTCATTTGAGAGGTACCCTTCTAAATGATTTTTTGCGGATTCTAAGGCGAATTTATTTTTAGCCGAAATTAAATCTTGTATAGCTTCAGCTTGTATAAGATCAATTTTTTTATTCAAAAAAGCTCTTAGAGTAAATTCTCCAGCCTCTGCTATTTTCGCTCCGGCTTTAATTGTTGTTTCAAAAACTCTCTGAGTGATAAGAGATCCACCATGACACTGAATTTCTACGATATCTTCGCCCGTAAAGGAATTGGGCGTAAGATAAACAACTATAATAGCTTGATCTACAACATTTTTTTTATCATCGATAATTTTACCCACATGAGAGCTGTGGCTTTTAAATTTTTTTACATCTTTAGAGAAAATTGAATCAGCAATTAAAATAGCGTCTTTGCCTGATAAGCGGACTATAGATATAGCGCCATTGCCTGGCGCTGTAGAAATAGCTGAGATAGTATCTTTTTGATGCATAATTTTTTATATTTGAAAACGAGACAATTTTATAATTCTTGAGGTTTTATAATCTAGTGAAATATTGTAAATATCTTATTTTTAATTATATAGCTTTATTTTTAGCAAATCTTAAAGATGGCAGATACAATCTTAGATGTTGTCTATAAATGGTTTTCATCAAAATTGATAAATGCATATTAGAATTTTAAAAGTTGTTTTTTATTCTGATTTGATAAAAAATGTTTTAATTTTTTTTAAACTTATGAAAAAGGAGAATGTTATGGCGGTTTTAGGATTAAGTGGAGTTATAGTTTCTGTACCCTCTGTTGATGATTTTGATCAATTACCAACTACGGATGCAAATGTGATCATCGATAACCATATAATTCCTGCTTGCGAAAGTAAGGGGGTAAAACTATCTTCTTATGGTAATCATGTTGGAAAAGGCTCTCTATCAGGAGTTGAAAAATATGATGAAGAAAAAGCAGCTCACCTATTATTTAATGTAGAGAGGATTCAAAAAGCATTTGCTGCTTTAGATGCGATGGTTGGTCAAATGTCTCAGTATAAAACAGGATCTTATGGATTAAAACATACCGTAGAAAAGTATCAAGGAGAATATATTTCAAATGGAGATTTGATTGTAGCAATGCTTCTTAAAGGGTATGGTGCAAGATTTGGAAAACAAACGGAATCGATGTCGGTTAACTGTGAGTTCAAAGCAAAAGTTTTAGTATAAGTTTAGAGCTTTGGTGATAAGCCCGCTATTTTTGGAAGATTAAGATGATTCTTGATTAAATGACTAATTTTTATTAATATAAACTGCTAAAATTAAGCTGTTTACAGCTAACTGTTGCAAATCCCTTCAGTAGCTGATACAATTTGCATCAGTTATGGAAATACAAAGAAATATCAAAGATAAATTAGAGCATTTTTTAAAGGTATTTCCTGTCGTTTTTTTGACAGGAGCAAGACAAACTGGAAAAACTACTCTAGCAAAGATTTTTGCTAAGAAAAAGGGATATTTTTATGTCACATTGGATGATCTTTCAATGCTTAAAGCTGCAAAAGAAGATCCAAAAGGATTTTTAGAACTTTTATCTAAGCCTTGTATTATTGATGAAGTCCAGCGTGTTCCAGAGCTTTTTTTAGCCATCAAGCAATTGGTTGATCAAGAAAATGTTTTAGGACAATTTTTACTAACAGGTTCTGCTAATCCTCTTCTTTTGCCTAAATTAGGGGATTCCTTAGCGGGTAGAATGGGAATATTAAAAATGTTTCCTTTTTCTCAAGGAGAGCTTAAAGGAAAAAAAGAAAATTTCATTTCTTGGCTATTTTCTTCAGAAATAAAGATGAAAAATTTTAATAAACTTGAAATTTCAAAACTTTGGGATATTGTTTTAAAAGGAGGATTTCCTAGAGTAATAGATTTTAAATCATTTGAGCAAATTGATACTTGGATCCAAAGTTATCTTCAAACTTTAATGGATAGAGATATAAAAGATTTAGCTCAAATTGAAGGTATTCATCATTTTCCAGATCTTTTTAAACTTCTTGCTTCTCGTTCTTCTTCTTTATTAAATGGGGCAGATCTGGCGAGAACTTTAAAAATATCTTCAGCATCTGTTCATCGATATCTTTCTTTATTAGAAGCTATTTTTATTGTTTTTCGTGAGCAAGCTTGGTTTGCTAATCATTCTAAAAGAATTGCTAAATCCCCAAAAGTCTATATTTGTGATACAGGTATTTTATGTTACCTATTAAAAGCTAATAAAGAAAAATTTAAGTCAGATCCGTCGGTTTTTGGTTTTGTATTTGAGAGCTTTGTTGCAGCTGAACTTCTCAAAATAGCTTCTTGGATGAATGAAAGAATTGATCAATATCACTTTAGAGAAGGTACGAGTGAAGTAGATATCGTTTTGGAAGAAAGGGCAGGTCATATCATAGGTGTTGAAATCAAAAGTTCTGCCACAATAAAATCATCTGATTTTAAAGGCTTAAAACGTCTTAAAGAAGTTGCAAAAAAGAAATTTATTCGCGGAATAATATTATATACTGGGTCTACGATGGTTCCTTTTGGCAAGGATTTGTGGGCAATTCCAATTAATTCTCTTTGGGAGAGTTAATAAAAAATATTTCAAAGCAAAAGTTTTAGTATAAATTTAGAGCTTAAATAGCTTTTAGAGCTTTGGTGATAAGCTCGCTTAGGTTTGTTTTATCATCAAAATCTTGTAAAACAGATTTGACAGCTCTTTGAGCTTGTGAGGGATTGTAACCTAAATTCATCAAAGCTGCTATTGCATCAGATGTAATAGCAGGTGTTTCATGAGAAGTTG
>SDBS01003877.1_pt1 | contig 14674 bp, 18 predicted proteins | sample 2277091 | NCBI WGS metagenome assembly SDBS01 (sample SAMN10404972, study PRJNA504765) | marine sediment metagenome | isolation source: marine sediment core GS10_PC15, 163 cmbsf | place: Arctic Ocean: Southern Knipovich Ridge | collected 2010
ATAACGAGAAGAATAATGCAACTGAGTTGAAGAGATATGTTTACAATAGCGGAGTAGAAAATCGCTGGGGCAAACACCGGGCTGGCTCTCCCACCAACAAGACAATAAGACTGCCATATTGCAGTCAACACTAAAAGAATTATACCAGCGACCAGTAATCACACGCGGATATTCTAGTGTTCGCGAATATGGTTTGTCAACACTCCTAGACCTTAGTGGGATGGTTCATAAGACTATTGATAGACAATCGGTAAAAAAGAACATTATTATCTTAGCTTCGTTAAGCGAACATCAAACTTGTTAGCTATAGGGACCATACAGTAAACTTAAGCGGAGCGGACAATGAGGGTAAAAGAGCTTAGAGACATAGTCATTTCAGCACTCGTTCTTGCATTGGCGTTTGGCATTGCATTATCAGGTGGCTTTCGTGCTTTTCAGCAACCAGACGTCCTTGTACTTGTCATCGGCATGTCTCTGGTAGCCGTTTCTCTGGGCTTTATCCTCCATGAGCTTAAACACCTCCTCGAATACATCCACGCCCGCATTAGCCAGGACTTCATCTTCCATTTCAGTGATTATGTCTTTTAGCGATTTACCCTCATTAGGGATTTTATCTCTGATAATCAGGTCACGCCATGTGAACTGTTCTCTTAGAATATCTTCAAGGGTCTGGTCTTCTTTGGGAATGTCTGTGATGTCCGCGAATATGTTCGGGTCTTTGCGGTTATAGTGGGAAATTTGTCCGCCGTTTGTCCAGACGCCAATGGGCGCACCAGTAGCGTTGCAATACGACTTTAATTGCTCTTTACCTTCTTTGAGCTTAGGCTTCTTAACCTCGACAATGATATACTCAATGGTAGGTCTGTCTTTATCAAATACAACGATGTCTGCTGATTTTACTTCCCGCCCAAAGCTAACAGGATGCTCAAACTTGATTCTGTTTTTGGGATAACCATATTTGTCTATGAGTTTAGCCGCGTAGAGCTGGCGGATTATTTCTTCCGGTTTTAGTGAAATCTCCTTGTTTCTTATTATGCAGTTGATATAGGCTTTCTCGTCTTTTGATATTATTTTAGACTCCAAGCCTTTTATCTCTGACTCTGTAAAGAGCGATAAGCTGTAGTTGGAGTCCTTCAATATGGATGCAAAAGTAAATATACTGCTCATGATTAACCCTCATTATGCTCTTACTTTTTATGTTAGCTTAATACTACGCTTAGTTGGCTGTCAATTCCAATGATATATGGCTTTTCCGACGTCCTGTAGGGAAGGTACTATTGGTCTATCTGGAGGGGGTAGCATACGTTTCGAGGTGAACTTTTCGTCAAATTGTGTAAACTAAATAGGTTCCTTAGTATGGTTATTAACTACCGTTAGTTAATCCGTTGAAGAACCCCTCTTTATTGTATTTGGTAAAATATACTATAATGGCTCCCCACTACTGACAGGGGAAACTACGCTGTGTGATATATTATTCGTCCCTTCGGGAATAATGAAAAAGCCCCTGTGGTGTGTTATGATAAATGTAATTTCTGTCAAAAGGAGATTGTGGTATGCCATTTCCCACAGTAGACAGAGTAATTTACAATAAAAACCCACTTGACGCCGTGATTTGTCAAGCACGGTTTCCCACAATGTTAAAAATTGATACTGAATTACCTTCTGCTTTTCAAGAAAAACTATCTCCTCAATATATTCATCTAACAGAAGGTCAAGAAGTGGTTATTGATATTCAAATGGGAAGCAAGCCAAGCATTCCTGCAGAAGACATTAAACAACTAACAACCCCAGCAATTAAAAATTACGAATTCTCATCAGAAGATAGCAAATGGAAAGTAAATTTAACAAGAAATTTTATTTCCTTATCGACGACCAGCTATGTCAGATGGGAAGATTTTAGGGCTAGGTTTGTATCAGCCTTAAATGCGTTTATTGATGTTTACAATCCTGTTCTCTTTACTAGAATCGGGCTACGTTACATGGATATAATCCTACGGTCAAAACTAGGCCTGGGTGACATGGAATGGGAAGAATTGATAAAGCCACCGTTTTTGGGAATACTCGCATCATCTGAGTTAAGAGACAATGTGAAGCATTTTCAAGCTACATTCGTAATCGACTTAGATGATAAACAAGGAGAAGTGAGAATAAATACAGGCACTGTTAAAGCAACAGAGTCTGGAGAAACAAGTTTCATGATTGATAGTGATTTTTACGAGTTAAAGAGGGAAGGAAAAGATGAACTCTTGAATAAACTGGATTATTTTCACTCAAAAGCATCAGGACTTTTTAGAATGTGTATAACGGATAAACTTCACAATGCAATGGAGCCTAATAGCATTCAATGAACCCACAAGAAGTAGATAATAGCATCGGAACAACATCTGGTCATTGGAACATTGGTCACATTTCAAACCTGCGCAATGAAACGCTGGGAGGAAAATTTCGGCTTGCTTACGTGAGTAACGATGCAAGGCGAATTATAGAACCCACGCTAAAAGCTCTTTCCGAAACGAAAAATCCTGGAGTGTTTAAAGAAGCACATGGACTGATATGTACAATCATCGAGATAATATTAGAATTAAATAAATCTAAATATGATACAAGTAACCTTGCCCCATTGGTTTCTGCAAACTTAGAAGATGGTTCCTTTTTGATAGAGTGGCTTTCTACCAATTATCGTATTGGATTCGTAATTGAAGTAGACTCGAAAGAGTCGATTTGGTATTTGGTTGCGAGAAGTGGGTCCTCAGATACAAATTTATCAGGTAGTCTGGTTGATAATAAAAAGGAACTATTGACTCAGCTCGTATCGTATGTGGCTGTGAATTCGTAATAACGAGATGGAATATTCCAAATACCTGCTAAGAGGAATACCAAAAGATAATTGGGTTCAAGACGGTATAATTACGTCCGCTGCATTTCAATTCGACGATAATCATATGAAAAATGAATGGATGTCACAGTCTATATGTTGGGAAGATGATGGCTCAGTATGTAGCGTCATGTTTCAAAAAAGAAAAAAGGAAAATAACGATTTTCAATTTAAGGCAGGTATAGCTAGGTTACCGCGGGAGTCTATTCACTATATAAATAGACTTAATATATTAAAAGGTATTACCTCATATGACCGAGAACCTTTAGAAGACAATCCATATCATGGGAATTTGTTGTTAAATGTAAAGTCGAGCAAGACTCAAAGAAGAATGATTTCAGTTCAGCTTGCCTCGCATATATTAGATTTTGTTCCCAGACCTGAAGAAACACATAAACATCTATAGAAGCGATATGTAACTGGCAATTTTTGCTACCACATAAAATAGTCCGCATATTTCTACGCTTGAAGTGTAGGCGTGCAACTTCCGATGAAAAAGGGAACCCTTTTATGTTTAGCATAACATTTCATTAGTTCTACAAATTCTCTTATAATTTCTTTAGTTACTATTACTGAAAACCATGCGACAGGCTTATTCCATTCTAACAATATTATATTATGGCGATCATCAGTCATTATAGAAAAGCCATTATCTTTATCTGTACTGCTTAGAACAAAGGGGATATCTCTATCGAACTCTTTCTTGTCATTCATGCTGGATACTCGAATTGAATACTATCTTATACCGGCGAAGTATTGCTTTTATCTGAGCTACCAAGACTATGCAGCTAAATGGTTTTGTCACGTAAAGATCAGCAATCGCATCTGTCATCATCATTGACCATACGATATCACCGGAGTCTCCACCGATCAGCACTAACGGAATACTATTGTCTCTGTGTATCCGGCAGCATATCTCCACATCATCCGGATTATCTAAGGATACTTCCATAACAACCAAGTCAGGTTTATTGTCAGCTACTTTCACAAGAGCTTCAGTGCAATCAGATACAGTGTTTACCTCGAAATTAGCCTCTCTTAGAGCCGAGGTGAGTGTCCTTTTCAAAATAGGCTCTCTCCCGACAATAAGAATATCATCCGGCATTATTTCACCCTCCTTCCATCGGTTATCGATATATGCTCTAAGTCCCTCATCCAGTCGTTTGATGTTACCTTCAGTTCTTCTATTCCCTGTCTATAACGTATATAGGTTTCTACAATCGACTGCCCTGACGGACATGAAGTTATTGTAGCCAGTTTCCATAGCTCTTCATCAGACATATTAATCAGACGGAACTTGGTTTCGGCACTTATTCGCCTGGCCAGATATACATTACCCTCTACTTCTGCGATATTACCCTGTAAAGCCTCCTGCAGATGATACTTTGCATCCATAAGCATTCTCCTTAGCCAGTTTGGTTATTGGAATACATATACTTTTAAAGCAATATAGAATAATATAGATGTAATTGTCAAGTATTACTTTGTTACTTGCTCAAGTAACAAAGTAGATGTTAACTTACCGTTAGAGGTAATTATGGAGCAATTGAGTTTAGGGCAGAGAATCAGAAAGAAAAGACAAGTCCTGAAGATTACCCAGCAGGATCTGGCTCAGGCCATAGAGATGACACCACAGCATATATCGGCTATTGAGCAGGATAAATGGTCGCCTTCTCTGGCTATACTTCCCAAACTGGCTGAAGCTTTGGGTGTAAGCACAGACTACTTGTTATCTGGTAAAGAAGGGATTATTACGGACGTTATACCAGCTATAAAGGCTGATAAGACGCTACCACTCAAGGTAAAGAGGGCACTGATAGCTTTGGTTGAGGAACAACGAGTATCTAAGGAATGAAAACTGCTGTAGTTTAGCCGCCATTACACAAACATTGGAATGTTTACCCTTTCATGCGTATATATTAAGCTAGAGCAGGACGCTCCTGATAATATTCTCTCATCTCTAAATTATCTTCGTATACCAAAATACTAAATTGTGTATCTTTCTCGAATCAGATAAGATTAAGCACAAAGATGACTGAGATTAAACGACTGGCATTTGATTTATTGGATCAGAGAGAGCTACAGTTAGCTGATTGACGACAGCATTTGTAGGCACGTTAGCCGTAGCATTGTTACATGCGAGCACTTCCAGCAAGGCGGATAGTAAACGTGGGCTGCAAATTGAAACCAGCCGTCCCTCCCCCGTCTCCCCGTCTAGAAGCCGGATGCAGAACCTGGAAATAATAATTGGTAATCGGGAAGGCTAGCCAACAAAAATCTAACCCTCCCTATTTTTGTTTATTACCGCAAATTCAATCGGTCTAAAGGTGAGTACTTCTGGTGCTGGATAGCTATGTGACTAGAGGCCAAGTTGGTATAGTGCCTCACCATCTCCAGGGTAGAGTGCCCTAGTATCTGTTGAAGGCTAAATACGTCACCGCCATTAATCAGGAACCTGGTGGCAAATGTGTGCCGGCAGAGATGAGCGTGAAGTCGATATACTTCAGATCTCTGAGATAACCTGGCAAACATTAGCTTCATACTGTTCTCGGTTAAAGGGTTACTACTCTGAGATAAAAACACATTGTTTACTGTAGGGTTACTCGGTTTAGGTCTGGAACGGAACAAGTAACGCTGCAACGCCTTCTGAGCGTTATTCCCAATAGGCACAATGCGCTCTTTCCTACCTTTACCCATTACCTTCAGGTATCCCTCATCCATATGGACACCATCCATGGTTAGATGAACTAACTCACCTATCCTTAACCCGGTATCCAGCAGAAGCATAAATACGGTCTGATTCCTGACATCAGAGGGGGAATTACTGAAAGAGTTGAGTATGGCCCTTATTTCGTCATCTGAGAGCGTAGAGACCACTTTCCTGGTGATTCTTGGTGGCTTTACATCTTTAGCCGGATTGGTTTGAGATAATCCTTCCGCTACCAACCAGTTAAAGAAAGCTCGCAAGGTTCTGACGTGGCCGTGGACTGTGGCAGATGATAGAAGTTCCGGCTTTGCTGGAGTATGGGGATGGTTTTCATACCTTGTTCTCTTCAGTAGATATAGAACGTATTCACGGAGCAGTTTTGTATCAATATTATCCAGTGAATCGGGGAGATGCCGGTTCTTCAGGTAATTACGAAAACTCTTCAGGTTAGCCGAATACCAGCTGATTGTTTTCGGGCTCTTGCTTTCTGCCCTGTTACAGACTTCGTAGTATTCTATAAGTTCAGATAGCCTATGGGTCTTTTCCAGGGTATTTGTATTGGTTGTCATGCTGAATCTTTACCTCGCTTATTTTATTTTGTCGGTTTAGACCCAGCGCTTAAATAATCAGGGTGTTAAAACAAGTCAGGGTGTCAAAGCGAATCAGGGTGTCAAAATACTGTTTTCACCTCCTTTTGTGCCTAGATTAACATCCCATGACTTTTAATCAGGGTGTCACAGGTTCGAGACCTGTACGGCCTACACTCGATATTTGGAAAAAGCCGAAAATTTTTGGAAAATCCCCGGAAAACAAGGGTTGTTGGAAAGAATTTTCCAATATCTAAACTAATCAACCCAATAGTGTTGATAGCCTGGAGGAGCGGGGGGCTTCGGTGGTTTTGGCGGTCTTGGTGGTCTTGGCGGCTTTGGTGGTCACATAGGGTGTCTGGGGTCTTTACGTAATTTCCAAGGTTCCGAAGGTATTCAAGCGCAAACTTATGGCGGAAGGCATGGGGAGTTATCCGAAATTCCGGGAATTTCCTTTGAACTCTGGCGATAAAAAGTCGAATTCCGTCCGGTCCTACCGGATAGCCGTATTGCCATTTGACTCGGAAAGCGAAGAATTTGTGGTTACTGCTCGGAAAATGCAGTTGACGAAATAACAAGTCTTTAATCCGTAAAGGGGGTCCTTTTTGGACAATAATGGGCTTGTCAGGACAACATTGAACTCAAGAAACCACCTCGTCAGTATAAAGTACTCAAAGCTCTAATATCTTTACTTATCGAGAAATCGCATTATAGTCCTTTTCTCAACGATACTTTTATCACTAATACCAACTTCCCTCAGTATAAGTTGCAAAGTTGAATCTAAACTCTTTACTTTACAAGCAAAAAGATCTAGAGCAGCTAGGCCGCGATTAGCATAAGTATGTACGGAGAAGTGGCTCGCATCGAGTAGCAAATAGGCAGTAATACCAGGCTCTTGTGGAGGCTTAAAAGTATGTACGTAGGATGTTATCGAATTTAAACCTAAAGCTCTACTTGCCCGACCAAACGCAGTTAACCAGATATCGCCTGCAAGGCAGATAGAAGAATCTATTTTACAGATATCTACAATGATATGAGTTCCGGTGATTCTATCTTTCATGGGAAACTATCCCCCACGAGAATTAAGGTTAAGAACTAAGTTAATTTAAAGCATATACATATAATAGAAAAAACCTAAGATTGTTTCTAAGCATCTTCTGGTTTATGTTTCACCGTAACATTGTGTTCATTTATTATCGGCACACGAATCGTTTGCCCCACACGACCAACAGAAACTAAAACTGAAAAGTCCGCACTCCTAGGTAACATTTTGGCAACTTTCTTTGCGTTTTCAAGAATTACATCTGGAATCTCCCCCTGCTCACTCTCAAACATGGAAAAAGCTTTAACAGCTCCAGTCACTCCAATGGTATGACATCCGCCAAGTAGGATAACCTTTTTTTTGGGATTATCAGGATTTTTAATTCTCTCAAAATAGCCATAGTCTTTCTCATCCGTTACTTCAAAGTACTCCTTGTCATTGTTTTTATCGTAGATCACTAGTGCATCAGGATGGGCTTTAGCTCGTTCTTCTACAGATGAACTCTTATACGTATATTGTGTAATTCCCATGCTTAATATTCGATCAGTCATTGAATTGAAATCCGGGCCACCAATTAGAATTAAGTGCTGTTTTAAATCTATGGGTATCTTCTCAGCTTCTCCAGAGGATCGCAATTGAAGTTTTATATTTGGATAAAGTCTCAACAAAGTAACAACTACTTCGAAATAGGCATCTACGTCACCATATTTGTAATTGTATATAAACTCCCCCTCAACATTTTGTCGGTTTTCAGGTTCCTCTAACTCGGAGCAGACAACCACCACGTTATCACCATTTTTAATACCCCAAATTTTCCGTATGTGTTTAGTTTTCTGCGAACGAACGAATTTTCTAATTACACCAATAACCCATACTAAAGTAATTATAGTTGCGCATATGTTTATTACCAGTGCAAAGTAAGTAAACGGGGGTGAAATTGATAGTATAGTAAAATCAAACATTATCTTCTTTAAAAAAAGCGGACTCTCTTAGAGTTCCTTTCCATTCGCTGTACGGTATTATTTGGTTAACTCCTGTAACAATATTTAGTCTAGGAATATCTTTAGTCACCGTAGCTCCAGCACAGATATATACTCTTCGACCAATGGATATATCGCCAATGATTGTAGCTCCAAAACCGATAAATACATAATCATCAATTTCTGCTGGTTTCTCTATTGCTTCATCATCATCCCAGCCACTAACCGGATTATTCTGTGAATGTACAATCTTACCGAATATTCTACAGTTATTGCCGATGCGGGTCCTTTCTCCTATAAAACCCCCGATAACACAATTGTCCCCAATTGCCACTTCATTATAAATCTGGGCTCTGTAAGTAACAAGGTTATGGGCACCCAATACAACTCTCGATCCAATAATACAATAGTCATCAATTATGGTATTGGGACCAATGGTTGAACCGGTTCCGATAGTTGTGTAACATCCTATATAGGCTTTTTGCGCTATACGTGTAGTAGATGTTGTTTCCAGAGTTCCATCTAAATATCTGCGAAATGGCTTTCCAATAATCGCCCCAGTCAGTATCTCAGCGCTTGGGTGAATTTCACACTTTCCAAACTTCACAACCCCTGTTTCTGCGTTCATAAACACTGCTCCGCAATAACATCATATATATATTTTTTATTTTGAAGCGACTTGTAACTTGTTCCAAGTTCATCACTAGCATCCATGAATCCGTGATCCATTCCTGGCATCGAGATAAACTTAATTGCTGATATTTTGCCGGAAATATCTTTTGAAACTCTATATGGAACCATTGAATCAGCGTCACCGTGTATGATTACTGTGTTTTGCTGTAACTCTGCTAATGTCAGGTCTGGTCTTAATAATTTCATCTCTTCGATTAATCGGATACTTATAGGGAAGGTATCTTCGATGTAGAGTTGTTTCGTCCTGTTTAGTTTAAACATACTCTTCTTATTGAAAATAGATTTTCCCCACTCGGTCTCAGGATCTAAGAATGTTCTCCAGTAAGATAATACCGGAGAGATCAAGATAAGACTTCTGACATACTGCGAGTAGTTAGCAGCTGCATATATAGCAGGTGGTGCACCAAAGCTGCAACCAACAACATGCAGCTTAATCGTATTGGGCGGATATGATTGAAAAATATATTGAATAGCGCTATCAACATCCATCATTTGCCCTATAATTGAGAAATCTAAGGAGGTGCCACTGCTATCTCCATGACCTCTGAAGTCTATTCGTAACGAGTCAATCCCCTTTTGTGACACGTATTCAGCACCTTCTTTGAAAAATTCAAGGTATTCGTCCTTATTTACTGTTATGCCATGTAACCATAGTATCAATATTTTTTTATCAACAACGGTATGTGCGGCTGCTATCTGGTAGCCATCAATAGTCTTAAGTGTCCTGTAGTTTTCCATATCAACCTCCATTCAGGAAAGAATGCCATGCGACGGTGTCGGTTTCCCAATCCCCAACAAATATCAAGCAGTCATCAGGTGTAATAGTAACATTGACATCAATGATAGCATTAATCAATTGCTGATATGTTGGTTGACTGAAATGTTGCTTCAATAATTCAAGCAGTTGCCTTCTCTCAGAGATTATTTCCTTCCAGATGTGATAATTATATCGCAAATCATATGTGTCTGCGCTAATGAGCTCGTACAAACCACCACAAACGATATCGCCGAATTCTTGGAATAATGCTCGGTTTTTATCATTAAAAGGATTGTAAGGCATCTGTTGAATCGTGCCAAATGAACATATTGAATGATCCAGAACATGCTCGAGCATAAATAACCAATCCTCGTTGTATATATTCGGGAAGAAGCCGCGTGCCTTAACAACGTTGATAAACAAGAAACTCCCGCCTAAGAATATATATTTATTTGCACCATACATTAATTCAAAATGCCCTACTACAGATGTGTCAAGGAAGTCATCAACAAAACACCCAGAAATTATGTATTTCTCAAGGTATTTGTTGCCTAAATTGAGTTTGTCTTGTGTAAGTCCTCGTATATCATCATCGACTAGTAACACTCTTTCATAAGTCTTGTTCTTCGAGTACCAAAGTGCAAAATTCCTTTTTAAGGAAAGATCCCATGACGACAAACTATGTAATTTGGTATGCTTGTGTTTAGACGTTCGTAAGTTAAGGAAATAAGTTATAAAACTGGAGTCTATAGGATAGAGCACATTGACTTCTTGGCATTTGTCCCATTTTACATTCTTTGTATCAGAAAGAGAGGATGGTAGTAAATAGACCGGTCCTTCATACCACCTGATTTCGCTTAGTAATTGATTCATGTAAGTCCAATGATTTCTGAATGGAATGAATATTGCATCCAATGTACTTGGCAAACTATCCATACTTTCCGTTGATCCATTTACTTTATCAACCAGCATCCGGGGATTAATTAAATTTAAAATTTCGTTCTTCATCAGGGACAGCTTCCATTCTACTCGGTGCGGTTATAAGTTAACATATTTTCTAAAGATTTAGATTCCTGAGATTCCTTATCTTCGCAAACAGTCGTATGAGCGAGTGGACGACGAACTGATTCCGGAGCTACACCAGCTTTTAAAGCATTCATCACACCTACAGCTTCTAGATAATTATCTACCATGAAGAGCTTTCCGCGCGCAAAAGGTAGCTCCTCTAGTTTGTTTTGCATGCGATTCTTATTTTCTTTTACCGCAATAACTGGTATACCCTGCTCCAATGCAGCAAGAGTTGGCAAACCAACACACCCGTCAGGAATAACAAGACAAGATATATCAACGACAGTTAGTAACCCGGAATGACTATACATTGAGGGATTATTGATAATTCTTGGACTTCTATGAAGCCCCTTCAGTATACATTGAAGATAGGTTATAGATACAGCCTCTGCTGATTTTCTCGGATCAACCACTCCGACATCCAAACTAAGTATTTCCTTCGATTCCATCATAGGTGAGTGAGCTGAAGGGATGTCAAACAACAAGGAGATAGCATGAGTGAGCATTGCTTCAACTCCACCCCATGGATTAACCATATCTTCGAAATCTTGCCGAAAATAATCTTCATGAAAATGACGGGGAACTTCTATCAGAGAGGATAATGCAACAGCATCACATTGCTGTCGGTATTCCTTCAATATGTTATAAAGTTGTTCAAAGTATTCAATTCTACCTACTGCTCGTCCAGAGCTCGAATAAAGAGAACGCATCAAAACATTGTTGTCCATCTTAACTACTAGAGGGCAATTAAGTCCAAAGGCTGCTCTTGCAGCGGATGCCGAATTAATCGCCGCTTCATAAAAGAACTTATCATGATGTTTGTCTATTACCAGCATTACACGATTAGACCGTACTTTTTGCAGACCTACAGTACCCATTAAAAGGCGGGATAATACACTACCTTCAATGTAAAGAGCATTATCAGGTAGTTCATTAATATCAGCCGCATTGACTACATTCGGGTGGGTAATTAGGTTGTCACAGGTGGCAGCTAAAAGTCTGGCTACCGGTCCGGCATCACCAGAATGTCCACCTATTGCAGCTCCAATACCTGTAGGTACAAGTAAAATAGCATTGAACTGGTCAATATTCTCGAGACTCCTTTTCTTGAATTTAAAAATAGAGCTTCTTGGGAGAATCGGTAAGTTATTTATATCTGACAGCACCCCTAATTCACACTGATATCCTTCATCGTCAGTAACTGTAATGACAAATCGAACAGGCATTTCATTTGGAGCCAATTTCTTTAAAACTTCATCTGAAACGTACTTCAATAATCCATTGTGCTTCTTGACTTTAGGAATTAGAATTTCCTTTTCATTTAGTAACATGTTCTATATCCTCTCTATAACCTGTGAATTAGCAACTTTGCCCTTAAACCATTCCTGGGAAAATTCCTTTGCGACATTCGTATCAAAGTCTTTACAAGAGAAGATGTTAAGATAAACGCTCTCAAGTATGTCCAATGTATGGATTACGATATTACTTGTCTCAATAAATTGCACCGCAGAAGTTCCTTTCAAATGAGGTTCGGTTTCCTGCTCCTCTGGGGAGACACCATAATCATCCCACCAAACGAGACGAGAGCGCCTCATCCCGATTAAGTCACATAATTCGTTGAAATAACTCCTGATACTCTTCCTTGTGAAGGTAGAAGGATCACAGCTATGTATATCTAATATTAATTCTTTTCCGTAAGGTTTCATAATAGGTATAATCCTATCCATCGTTCTACTCTTTTATCAAGAGATTTGGTGTCCCACTCAATCTGTTTTAACCTATATTCTTTCTCATCCACAATTACTCTACTCGCCTTCCAGAACCATCCTATACCATTGCTGGTCACTCCACTTTAGAGAAGAATCCAATGATGCGACCTGATGGGTTCACATGTATCTTTCCCTTTAAATCTATCAATACCTCATTAGTCAATGGAATCCTTTGGAAACCTTCTATTGGAATCTCAAATCTCTTCAAATCTTCAATATTGATTCTAGCTCTTATTTCTCTCAAATTTGAGGGCGATTCTATTGAATCGGATTTATAAGACCGAATATCATCGAAATTCTGATTTACTATAAGGCGATATACTTCAAGGCTAATTGCAGAATAGAAGAATTCTGTTCTACTAATTGGGAAAACATTACCAGCCATTTTATAATTCACAAAAGATTTATTGTAAATAGAGGCAGGTGGCACCTTTAGTCTTTCGCCATATGTATTGAGTAGAGGTATCCCATCGAAATCAAGATACCTTTCGGACAATTGTATATCTTGAATGCGATTCATTAAAGCCATCACTAGATTAGATCGTGAAATTGTTCGTAAATATTCCGCATAGAAGTATAAGCGTGCTAAAAGTTGATATTTCTTTGGGTCTTCGACTACATCATCCGCTGGTGGATCTAATAATAAACACTGGGAACTTACGGCATGGTGATGAGGTATTGCTGTAATAACACCGAAAAAAGAAGTATTACTGGGGTTTGTTTTCCTTTGGGCCTCTTTCTTGGCTTCAATGCTACTTTTTTGACTACCTGTATTAGGATGTTGTCCATAATCGAAAACGGTTCCCTTTGCTTCGACCTGTATGTATTCAGTTCCATTAGATGCTAATTCAAAATCTAAGGACTTCCGCTTTCCAATTGGAATTCTTTGCCAATCCGCTTCATGAAGATCATAAATTCTGTTCACCAATAGAAGTGAAGCAGCTACCCCACTACTCTCCGTTTGTATCAAGTCAAAAGCCTTACTTGGAAACCTCGCTCTTAATGTCCCGCTACTGATGTCAAAATATTTTCTAAACGAATCGATACGATAGGGTAGATGATTCTTTAATTCTTGATAAGTTCTCCAGCCAGGATAGTTCTTTTGTTCTCTAAAAATCGAATAGATGACGAATTCATCATCATCCACATCAAGGCCTTGATTGATTAGCCTCTCTATTTTGTGGAAATACTTATGCTTCAGTAATTTGGCTGTGTGATTATCATTGTAATAACTGACTTGGAACTTCATTATTATTTATCCTTGAAAGTGGTATTATCATGAGATTGTTAGAATGGATTACTGGTTTTTGAATTTATTATATAGAATCATTACTACAAATTTGCTATCTGTATGACTCTACTTAAAACAAATAGCGTAACTCCTAGGCGAGGCAGAACTCTACTTTCAAAAGTAAAGAACTTGCGAGACAGAGGTAGTAACTGAACCAATAGAGTCATAAAAGCTAGAGAAAACACGAAACCAATTATTATTCTATCGACTGTTGGATTCGTGATATTAATTAATAACAACGTAAAAGAACCTGCTAGCCCAAGTATGGCAATGATACTAACAAGCGGCACCGTGTGGATGGTCGTTATTTTCTGATATAACGCTATCACTGCAACAAGTAATATTCCTGCTATTGGTATACCTGTGATAACTAATAGCGAACTGTTTAACAATTCTGGAGCTGTAAAACTTCCCTGATTAATGTCTATAAAATAACCCCACACAAATACTCCAATAACTACAAGGGCTGTTATATAAAGACTTCCTTTAACTGTTTTCTCATCTACTGGGTTGCTGGTGGGAGCTAAATATTCAAGTAACCGTTTATCCCATTTTTCCCTATATTCTTTTGGAAACCATAAGTGTATACCAACAAGTAATCCTGCAATCAGGTCGAAGCTAACAGCCAAATAAGCCATCCTATCTCTTCTCCTTATCAAAGGACCTTATATTTTCATCAACAACTGAGTCTTTTAATTACGGTAATTATACATCTATAATCGAGTACGACACAAGGTATAATCCTTATTGAGACATTGGAAAATGGATTGATCATAACACCCTGACTTAGGTTTAGCGTCTCAATCTTGAGTAGATAATATCAACTCCCCACCCTTGGCTTCTTGGACTTCCTGTAGCTTATCCATTGGTGAGTATTTGTGGTGCTGGGCGGTTATCTGAGAACT
>SDBS01003878.1_pt1 | contig 14671 bp, 10 predicted proteins | sample 2277091 | NCBI WGS metagenome assembly SDBS01 (sample SAMN10404972, study PRJNA504765) | marine sediment metagenome | isolation source: marine sediment core GS10_PC15, 163 cmbsf | place: Arctic Ocean: Southern Knipovich Ridge | collected 2010
ATTGAAGATAGTGATCAGCGAGGAGATACGGCATTGATACAAGCTGCTGCTCGGGGACATGGGGAAGTTGTAAAAGTTTTATTAAAATGGGGAGCAAATATTTATCATACTAATCGTTTTAAACAGCAACCATACGATGTTGCACGTGGTTCAGCAAGGTTAATTGTCTGGGAACGTAAAGATAAATATGATAAAGAATGCGCAGACATTGAAAAATTACAAAATAATATAGCCTTGTTAGAAAGACAAAGTGGGTCAGGGGCAAGAGTATTTACGTATAGGCGTAGAGAATTACAGGAAATGCATTCTCAAACTCGCCAACAAAAGATAAAGGAATTACAAAGAATAAATAACAGGCTTGTGCAAGAAGCAGAAAAAATTAAACAAAAAAAAGAAAATAGAGAACAAAAAGAAAGAGAATGTCAAACTATCTTACGACTACAACAAGGAATAAAAACATCAGATCGTGATACTCAAGAATTGGATCGTGAGCTTCGGAAACATAACCCACAATATGCTGCGGAGAATCATTATCAGGCTTATGATGGGGGATATTTATCTAAAGAAAAATTACAAACGATGGATTCTAGCCAACTTAAACAAATAATACGACGATTGTCGAAAGAGCAAGACAAAAAACAACAGGAAAAAATAAAGCTGGGAGAAAAACTAAAGAAGACAGAGCAAGCACAACAATCTGCTGATGCACAAGAGGAATCAGATGATGGAAAAAAATGTTTTATATGTGAGGATGATAAGCCAGGTGATATACTTTTTCAAGAAGTAGCATGCCCTTCTGGCAGCAAACATCCTGTTAAGGTTCACCAAAGTTGTCAAGCAGAATCAAAAAGAATAAGGCCAAATATATGTATATATTGTAATGCTCAAGCTCGGTGATATTTTCTAGATAACATAAAAATTGGGTTGGATTTTATGGTCTTAGTTTTCCCAAAAATCTTTTCATTTTTATAATCAAATAATTCTTTTTTTGTTTGTTCGTCAAGAGTGAGAAAAATGTTAAGTAACCTTGGATCATTAATTTCTGCAAGTGGGTTTTTCTTATACAGAAAAATAAACGTTGATTGTTCAAGGGTATGTTCTTGAGAGTCTTCCACTCGATCCATTTCTTCACCTTTAGATGATTTTAAAATTTTTATAAAATTTTCTTTAGTTTCTTCTTGTAATTGATCAGGTAGTTTTTTTAGCTGCTCAGATACTTGCGATACAGATTTTAATATTTTAGTTACTGTTTTTTTATCTTCAATCCTTAGATGAGGATTTTTTAGGGTAACGAGTAATTCATGTAACTTATTTTTAGTTTCTTTTGACAGCTCATCAAGTGGTTGTAATTCTAAACGCGGTTTTTTACTTTTCTCAAGTTTGGCTAGGAAAGAAGATGGTGTTTTTCTTTTACAACCTACCTTTTGTTTTATTTCCTCAACCGCATAAGAAAACGATGAAATTATAATTAAAAAAAGAGCAGTAACTCTATGATCTGTCTGTTTCATAATGGCCATTTACCTTATCGTCCACAACATTTTTTATATTTTTTACCCGAGCCACATGGGCAGGGATCATTTCTTCCTATTTTCGCTTCAGCTGGCTCTGTTTTTCGTACTGGCTGTTGCGCTGTAGCTGCTTGTGCTGAGAGCAAATTAAGTTGATCAAGTTCTTGTTTTCGACGTGTTTCAAGTTCTCGCTGATCAAAATGTTCCAAGTTTAAATGAAAAATATGACGTACCACATCAAAACGAATATGGTCCATCATTTCCCGAAACATAGCAAATGCTTCACGTTTATATTCAATTAATGGATTTTTTTGTCCCCAACTACGTAAATTTATACCCTCTTTTAAATGATCAAGGTTAAGCATGTGCTGCTTCCAGCCTTGATCAATTGTTTCAAGTACTAACCATTTTTCAGCTTGTTTAATAACATCTTGTTCTTGTTGTTTGCGATATAATTCATAGCGAGATAATGCAAACTCTATCAAATCTTTTTTAAAGTTTTCACTATTGGATTCGTCAAGTTTTGCTTGTCTAAATTCTTCTGGTCTTAATTTTGTAAGCTGGTGTAATATTTCATAAATTTTATCAGCTTGCTCAGGAGTGAGGGCTTGCTTAGCAGCCTGATTTTCAATAAGATCTTGTATTGCCTTAATAATAAAATCACGTATTAATTCATAAATTTGTTGTTCACCTTTCAAGGCATCGCGTCGATAATCATAAACGACAATACGTTGTTGATTGAGTACATCATCATATTCAATTAAATGTTTTCTAATGTCAAAATTATGTTTTTCTACTTTTTCTTGTGCACGTTCAATTGTTTTTGAAACGAATCTTGATTCAATAATTTCATCTTCTTTCATTCCAAAACGTTCCATATTATGCTTGAGCGTCTCACCAGCAAAAATACGGATTAACTCATCTTCTAAGGAAATATAAAACCGCGATTCTCCCGGATCACCCTGTCGACCTGCGCGACCACGTAATTGATTATCAATTCGCCTGCTTTCGTGTCGTTCAGTACCAAGAATATATAAGCCACCGGCAGCAATTGATTTTGGGGTTAACTTAATGTCAGTACCTCGCCCTGCCATGTTGGTTGCAATAGTAACATGCCCTGGGTCGCCGGCATGCGCAACAATTTCTGCTTCTCGTTGATGTTGTTTTGCATTGAGTACTTCATGTGGAATGCCATTTGCCGTTAAAATGGTACTTAATAATTCAGATGTTTCAATGGCAATGGTACCAATGAGTACCGGTTGTCCTTTTCGGTGCCGTTCTTTAACGTCATCGGCAATTGCGTTGTATTTTACTCTTTGTGTTAAAAAAATTAAATCTGGTTTATCATCACGAATCATCGGTTTATTTGTTGGCACAACGATGACATCGAGTCCATAAATGTTATGAAATTCTTCGGACTCAGTAGCGGCAGTCCCTGTCATGCCAGCAAGTTTTTTATACAAGCGGAAAAAATTTTGTAAGGTGATAGCAGCAAGTGTTTGACTTTCTCTTTCTATCGGTTCTCCTTCTTTTGCTTCAAGTGCTTGATGAAGGCCATCGGAATAGCGACGCCCGGGCAAAATACGCCCAGTAAATTCATCGACAATCAGTACTTGTTTATCTTTGACAACATAATCAACATCACGCTTAAATAATGAATGAGCTCGTAATGCTTGGTTGATATGATGTAATAATTGCATGTGTTCAATGGCATAAAGGTTGTCAATATGAAATGAACTCTCTACTTTATCCATACCTGATTCAAGTAATAAAGCAGTACGTGCTTTTTCATCCACTTCATAATCTTCACCTTTTTTAAGTCGTACAACAACTCGGTTTGCATCAACATAGAGTTTGCTTCTTTCTTCTGAGGAACCAGAAATAATCAGTGGCGTACGTGCTTCATCAATCAAAATAGAATCAACCTCATCTACAATTGCATAAACTAAGGGACGTTGAACAAAATTTTCTCGGCGAAATTTCATATTATCACGTAGATAATCAAAACCAAGTTCATTATTTGTTGCATATAAAATATCTGCTTCATAGGCTTGTTTACGTTCAAGGTCTCCCATCTGATTCTGTAAACAGGCAACGCTGAGTCCTAAAAAATTATAAATTGGTTGCATCCATTCCGTATCCCGACGTGCTAAGTAATCATTGACCGTAACTAAGTGTGCCCCCTGACCAACAAGTGCGTTTAAATAGAGAGGAAGTGTTGCTGAAAGTGTTTTTCCTTCCCCTGTTTTCATTTCAGCAATTTTTCCCTGATGGAGAACAATACCACCCAATAATTGAACATCAAAATGGCGTTGACCTAGTTTGCGGCGGCCAGCTTCACGGACAACGGCAAATGCTTCGGGTAAAATAGCATCAAGTTTTTTGCCATGGCTCAATTGTTGGCGAAATTCATTCGTTTTAGCAGTAAGTTGTTCGTTAGTCAATATCGTGATTTCTGGTTCTAACCCGTTAATTTTTTCTACCAAGGGACGTAAGCGGCGTAATTGTCGTTCATTATTTGTGCCTAAAATTTTTGCTAATATCCGTGCAATCATAGTTATCCTTACTTGTCATTTTCTTCTGACAAGTTTACTGAGCTTTCCGTAAAAAAGTAAATATACTTATAATTAAGGCATATATTGAAATATAGCATAATAGAGTAAATACACAATTTGATCAGTATTAACGCAACATTTTTTTGGTTGAGCTTGTTCTATTTTCAGTTGCTTGTTCGTCGTAATAAATAAATGAGGTAGACCATCATAAAAATTTATAATTTTTTTTTATTGCAAGCCTATTATCGTTATTTGTCGACCAGCCTGATCACCTTGACGGCGATGTGAAAAGAATTGATTGTTGCAAATAGTGCATACATTATAATCAAAATAGAATGCATTTTTTTTGATGCCGATTGTTTCAAGTAAAAGTTGATTAAAACCGGGCAGGTCAAAAAATAGCTTATCATTTTGTTGATGGACTATTCTTTTGGTATTGATCAATGGATTATTTTTTACCTGCGATACAAAATCTTTACTAACTTCATAGCAACATTTTTTTGCTGAAGGGCCAAAAATAATAGAGACAGTATCAAGATGAGTGTTAAATAATTTTTGCATTTTTTTTACTACTCTGATTGCAATGTTATTAATAGTTCCTTTCCAGCCAGCATGTATGATAGCAACAACATTATGTACCGGATCATTAACAACAATAGGCAAACAATCTGCTGTCATAACCCCAAGGCCAATGGCTGGTATGTTCGTTATTAAAAAATCACCCTCATGGCTAAATGAGGGTATACTGATATGATCATTGGTAATAATGAAACCATCTATACTATGGATCTGTTTTAAAAATATAAGCCGATTAATATTGAGGGATTTTTGTAGTTTTGCAAATGGTTCTCTTTCAAGAATATTTTTATCTTTTGATAAGTTAAGATATTCATGTGGGTATAAAAAGTCATTTGCATTGCCAAAGTAAATTGTTAAAGAAGCATTATGAACAAATAACATAAATCTAGGCTCAATTGATTAATGATTTGTGATCTATTATAAGTTATTGTTTCAATTACTGTTGAATGATTACTGTATGAATCGTAGGGTGCTGATTTTTGTATTTTTCGCGTAATTCTTGTTCTTTTAATACAAGTTGCTGTTGTAATATATGATTTTGTTCTGCCAATAAATCGACCTTGTTTTGCTCAAGTCGTGCTTGTTTTTGAATTATTGTAATATGTTCACGTTCTAATCTTTCTCGTTCTTGTCTATAAAGTTCTTGGCGATAGAGGGGATTGGTAACAACAATTCCTTGTATATATTCTAATGAGTCAATACTTTGTTGAACCTGATTTATTTTAGCAACATAATTATATGCGAGACAAGCCTTACGGTGTTTAATCTCATTAAGATGCCTGTCGAGTTGTTTTTCATAATTAACATATGGGTAAGAACCTTTTTGTTTTTTTGTAATGATATATTTGAGTTCTTGCGCAAGTATATAACGGTCATAACCATGGCTTGTTAAAAGTCTGAATTCTTGCTGATATTTATTGTATAGAGTAGTTTCATACTCATACAAGGAAAAATAAGTATGGTGATGTTCAAGGTAAGCAGAAAAAAATGTAAAATGTGGTAACATATTTTGTATGGAACGTTCTAATAATTCCATATCATATCGATCAGTTTCTGCATTAACATGATCTTGACTTTGTATTTTGTGAATTTGCTTGCGTAATTTTTCTTGAAAACTCTGTAGTTTTTTAATCGTAGTCCGTAAATTTGATCGATAGGTAGTTTCACTTTCATTTATGTACCAAATTTTTTTGGCAACATCATCTAACAACTGTTCAGAAAGATTTCTAATTACTCGGTTACATTTTTGTGGGTTAATACTATGTAGATGGCATGATTGTTCAAACCAGTTTGTTATAGGGTAATACTGGGTATATGCATGACGATATAATCTGTCCGCTTTTTCAAATAACTGTTTATCAGTACCAAATAGCCAATCAGCTAAGGTTACTAATCCGCCGAAACTCATAAGTGCAGTGCCTGCAACTGCTGCTCCCTTGCCAACGTCTGACCAAGAAACATCAGCATGTATTGATGATGATATGTTGAGTATAGTACATAAAATATATAAACCGAGTGTCATAGATTTTAATTTTTTCATATAATTTCTTTCAAGATAATTTTATACCATATTGTATAATAGTGATGAAAAGCTAATGATTAGCTATCGTGTACACTAGCATATCTATCATGGCCTGTAAAAAGCCTATCTTTTTTTTCTTTTTGCTATGCCGTATAATTACTATATGTTTATTCATGTTAAGTTGTTCAATGGTTGGAAAAAATTACTCTGGTATAGTGTACCCGCAAGCTGGCAACAGGTTTTGTATGGGACGATTGTCCAGGTACCGCTCCGCAATCGCATTGTTCCTGCTGTCGTTATTAATAAACAGAAAAAACTTCCTGCTCATGTTACTTTTACCATAAAAGAGGTACATGCGCTAGAGCCATTTCCTCACGATAGTTTTTACATTCCTTTTACCAAGCAATTGAGTAATTATTATCAGGTTGATGAGTTACATTTTATTAAACGATTGCGCCATTTTTTACAACAAAAAGAGACAAAGCATCGCAAAGAAACAAAGCAGGATACGCATGTTCGCACGAAAAAATCGGTTATATTAACACAAGAACAACAAGCGGTCTGTAATTTTTTATTACCGCATGTTAGCAAATCATGTTATATGCCTGTCGTATTGCATGGGGTTACCGGTTCAGGTAAAACAGAGATTTATAAACAACTTATTATGCATGCTATTGCAAATAATAAAACAGTCATATTTTTGTTGCCAGAAATTACTCTTGCACTTGCTTTTGAGCATCGATTAAAACAAGAACTAGCAGAGGTTGCTATTTTTGGTTTTCATTCGGGGGTAACAAAAAAAGAAAAAAAAGAATTGTGGCGCCAGCTTATTGCCCATAAACCGATCCTTATTATTGGTGTGCATTTACCAATATTACTTCCCATTGCTAATCTTGGTTTTATTATTATTGACGAAGAGCATGCTACTGGATATCAAGAAAAAAAACATCCAAAAGTTAATAGTAAAGAGGCCGCATTATTACGAGCAAAATTAAACGGTATCCCTATTATACTCGGTTCAGCAACGCCATCATTTAGTACGTTGTATAATGTAAAAACAAAAAAATGGCATTTTTTTCAATTGCGACAACGATTTTCTGGTGCATTTCCTCAGATACAGATAGTATTGTTGACTGATAAAAAAGGACGTAAAAATTTTTGGGTTAGCAATCAACTAGAACGGGCTATTGCGCAGCGACTTGAAAAAAAAGAACAAACAATTGTTTTTCTCAATCGTCGAGGGTTTAGTTTTTTTGTTCAATGCAAAGCATGTAGTTTTATTTTTTCATGTAACAATTGTTCGGTGAGTTTAACTTTACATGAAAAAAATATACTCACGTGTCATTATTGTGGGTTTGTTAAACAATTACCAGCTACCTGTCCGACTTGCCATGCAGGAGACAAACAGTTGTTAAAAAAAGGCATCGGTACACAAAAAGTAGTAACTATTTTAGAAAATCTGTTTCCTCATGCGCGTATTGCACGGGCCGATTTAGATACAACCATGAAAAAAAAACGCTGGCAGGAGATAATGCATGACTTTTCTGCCGGCAACATTGACATTTTAGTTGGAACGCAAACAATTACGAAGGGACTCCATTTTCCTCGGGTAACATTAGTCGGTATTTTGTGGGCGGACTTACATTTACATTTTCCTATGTTTAATGCAACAGAAACTGCAGTCCAGCAATTGATTCAAGTTGCTGGCCGTGCCGGTCGGAATCATGAAGATAGTTTGGTTATTGTACAAGCAATGATGGATTACCCTGCATTTTCTTATTTAAACGAACGTGATTATCTCAAATTTTATCAACATGCAATGCAAACGCGCAAGATACTTGGGTACCCTCCTTATAAGCGCTTGGTAGAAATTGAATTAAAGTGTGCCGACGAAATGATTATTGAACGGGAAGCGGTTAATATTGCACGTTGTTTACAAATGATATGCGATAACAAGAAAATGTCAGTGCAAATTTTAGGGCCTGCCAAACCACCAGTTTCAAAAATTAACAATATCTATACACGCAAACTATATATAAAAGCCAACAGTATCTATGATATAATTTTTTTATTTCAAAAAATTAATCAATCGCAGTATAAAAGCAATATTTTTTTTACACCGAACCCGGTAACATAATATTGTAGGTTTGAGCGAATTATGAAATTAAGCGGACAAATTTAGGTTCTACTTTGTGAATCACGTAAGTTAAAAAAGAAGCATTGACGTAAAAAAGTAAGCTTTCTTTGTAAACTTTTTTTATATTTTGTAGTATTTGCTAGTTTTTTTAGTTAAAACTTGGCGTTTGCTTACTTAATTGTGCCTGTTGTTTGAATTTTATAATTCGCTTATAAAAAATAGGGGATTGTTTTTTATTGCTATGTTCTTTAAAAAAATGATTTTCTTATTATTAGTTATTGGCTTGTTGTTAGTTATTGGCTTGTTGTTAGTTATTGTATAGTTAGATATTGATATTACTCTCTGGAAAAAATAATAAAGGGTCGTTTATGCGCAGCTTGGCTGTTTTAAATCTATTGATAACAATCATGATTGGTTCTTGTGCTTATGCTATGGAATTTGAATTGGGATCGAAGTCGAAATTGGGCTGGGAATCGGAAGATAGTAACAGATGGTCTGTGGTGGGAATGAACGGAAGTGACTCTGATTCAGAAGAATCAGTAGAAAAGAAAAAAAAGGAAAAAAAAGAAATTGAAAGATTAAAACGAATTCAAACAGTAGGAAAGTTATACTTGGCGTTGAGTTATAAAGGAGTAAATCTGAAAAAATTAGTATCAAGGATAGAACTGGAAGTTTTAATTAAATACTTTAAAAAATTCCCCCCTGAACTTCCTGTCTTTTCAATGCCATTCAGGGAAAGAGTATGGGAAAAAATAGAAGCCGAAGATGGCGAGTTATATTCAAAATTTGCGAAAGGCATGATTAGTCAGATGACTGGCAAAGACGGTAAAATTGAAAATGAGCAAGCTAGAAAATTTTTAACCTACGTTGTAAAAGTACAAGCTGAAGATTTGAGTGAAAAAGAAAAAGAAATTAGCAGTTTAAAAAGTCAACTAAGAGCAAAGCAAAAATAGCGACCAAGAGATGAAAAGTCAAAAAAAAGGAGAAAACTCTGGTGGCCATGTTGTGGATAGCATTCGATTATACTTGTTAGTTAGCGTTCTTAGTAACATAGTTGCGGTTGATCATTATGAATAGAGAACTTTTAGTTTGTTTGCTAGCTGGTTTTTACTCATGAGTCCCATTGAGCGGAAGATCTTATTGCCATTTTTAAAGTAAATAAGAGTAGGGATGCTTTTAATCTTATAATGTGACCTGATGTTTGAAAAGGTGTCAATGTTAACTTTAATAAAAGTAATATTAGTAAATTCTCGTGAAACTTGGGCTATAATAGAACTTAATTGATTGCATGGTTTGCACCAATCTGCATAAAAATCAACAACAATGTTTCCCTTTTCTATAACATGGTTAAATGCTTGCTGGTCTTTACGATCAATAATATTTTCAAGATAAATAATGCCACCAGAAAGTTCTTTTTGCGGTCGGGTGAAGGTGAGGGAAGTGAACATAATAAAAATGAATGCTGCTTGTAATAGATTTGCCATTTTCATAATGGTTTCCTTTTTTAGTTGTGCAAAAGAATAAGATTAACCCTATTATCTAACACAAGTTGCATAATTTAGTCAAATGGGGTATGAAATGTCATATGGTTGTCGCTGCTGAAAAAAGGAATTTATGACGAGATATTTTGTATTAGGAAATGGGAATATATTAGTAGATCTTGATCATAAAGGCCGGGTTCGTGATTTTTATTTTCCCTATGTTGGCCAAGAAAATCATGTTAATGGAAAAGTACACAAAATAGGAATATGGGTTGATGGGCAATTTTCTTGGTTTGATTCGCATGAATGGCAGCATACCTTAGCATATAAAAAAGAAACGTTAGTAACTGATATTGTTGGGATTAATAATTCATTAGGGATTAAGCTGCAATTTAATGACGCCGTTCATTATGCAAAAAATATATTTTTAAGAAAAATTATCGTTAAAAATCTTACTGACAAGCAACGGGAAGTCCGACTTTTTTTACATCAGCGTTTTGAAATATATGAATCAAATATTGGTGATACCGTCTATTACCACCCTTCCATTGATGCGATTGTACATTACAAGGGAAAGAGATATTTTTTAATGAATGGCTACTTTAAGAATCGCAAGATACATGGGATTAGTAGTTATACAACGGGTTTAGCGGGTGAATATGGCCTGAAAGGCACCTACGTTGATGCAGAAGATGGCTATTTATCTGGTAATCCAATTGAACATGGCTCAGTTGATTCAACCATATCATTCAATTTTCTTTTGGCAGCAAACAAATCAAAAAATGTCTATTATTGGATTTGTGTCGGGAAGGATTTTACTGAAGTGTCTGACCTTAACTATTTTGTTTTACATCATAAACCACAAGCACTTATTGATGAAACGAAAAAATATTGGTTACGGTGGGTTAACCGAACTGAATTTAATTTTTTAGGATTGAATAAATCGGTCGTTGATCTTTTCAAACGATCGTTACTGGTTATTAGAATGCATGTTGATAATCGGGGAGCTATTATTGCTTCGAGTGATTCGGCGATGCTTTTTGCTCGTCGCGATTCATATAGTTACATGTGGCCGCGTGATGGCGCATTGATTGCGCGTTCACTTGATCGTGCTGGCTATGCAGATATTACAGAAAATTTTTTTAAGTTTTGTTTAGATGTATTGACGCCTGAGGGTTATCTTTTTCATAAATATCGTTCTGATGAATCATTGGGGAGCTCATGGCATTCATGGGTTAAAAGTAATGGTAGTATTCAATTACCAATTCAAGAGGATCAAATTGGTCTAGTATTAGATGCATTATGGAAACATTTTGAACAACATAACATTCGTGAGTACATAAAAGAAATGTTTGATTCTTTTATTCGAAAGGCGGCAGATTTTTTAGTTACCTTTCGTGATAAAAATACTGGATTACCACAAGAAAGTTATGATTTATGGGAAGAAAAATTGGGCATTCATACCTTTACTTGTGCCGCCACCTATGCCGGATTGCGTGCAGCAGAGAATTTTGAAGAGGTGATTGGCTCAACTCGTCGAGCAGTGAAATATAGAAAAGCAGCGGAACAGATGAGAGAAGCGATCTTGCACTATTTATATGATGAAAAAGAAGAGCGGTTTATCAAACGATTGTATTATGAAGGTAATGAATTAAAAAAAGATATGACAAATGACGCGAGTAGTGCCTACGGGATATTTCAGTTTAAAGTACTTGATTTACATGACGAACGTATCCGCTCAAGCATGGATCATTTTAAACAGGGATTATTATGTAGGACGCCTGTTGGTGGCTATGCGCGTTATGAAGGTGACTATTATCATCGCGTAACTGATAAGGTACCAGGAAATCCCTGGTTTATTACAACATTATGGCTGGCAGAATATTATATTGCATTGGCAAATAATGTACAGGAATTAGCAGCAGCAAAAGAAATTTTTGAATGGGTGGTGAAGCATGCATTAGCAACGGGTGTTTTAGCTGAACAAATAAATCCTTATTCTGGTGATCCACTTTCAGTTGCTCCCTTAACTTGGAGTCATGCTGGTTATGTTATTGCCATTAATAAATATCTTGAAAAATTAGATGCACTAGGTGTGTGTGAAATGTGTAATCCACCAAAATTTTACGCCGAGTCCGTAGAAAATTCAAAGAACAAAGCTCGCAACAAAAGTAAAAAAAAGGGATGATATCTTGCGTATATTAAAATTAGGATGGGAGTTTCCGCCAAATAATTATGGTGGTTTGGGTGTTGCCTGCGAAGGATTAGTACGTGGATTGACAGCGACAGGAATTGAGGTGCTTTTGGTATTACCACGTTATCAGTCCAGTACGATTGCTCGATGTCATATTATAGCTGCTGAAGCTGAGCAATTCGACACCATGTCCGTTAATACAGGATTATCTCCTTACTGCACATCTGAATCATATCAAGAATGGTATCGTAACCATTCCGGTGCTGCATCCTTATATGGTGCAACTATATTTGCCCAAGTAGAACATTATGCGCAGGTAGTAGCCAACATTGTATTACAGGAACGTTTCGATATTATCCACGCGCATGACTGGATGTCATTTAAGGCAGGAATGTTGGCTAAGGAAATAACAAAAAAACCATTAGTAGTCCATATACATGCTACTGAGTTTGATCGTACAGGTGGTAATGGTGTAAATGAAATGGTCTATAATATTGAACGCTCGGGTATGATAGAAGCGGATACTGTTATTGCCGTGAGTCAATTTACTAAAAATAAAATTATTAAACATTATGCGATTAATGCAGATAAGATAAGCGTGGTGCATAATGCTATTACCCATGATGTTGTTCATTATCGTGATAATTACAATAACAACCAGCAGCCGATGGTGCTTTTTTTAGGACGCTTAACGTTGCAAAAAGGCCCTGACTATTTTATTACCGCAGCACAAAAATTATTGCATTATCGTCCGGAGGTTACCTTTGTTGTTGCTGGTAGTGGTGATATGGAAGAGCATCTTATCCAATGGGTTGCCCGAACGGGTATGAGTGATAAAATACTCTTCACTGGACAGTTACGTGGGGCGGATGTAGACAAAATGTATCGTATTGCGAGTGTATTTGTTATGCCCTCCGTCTCTGAACCATTTGGATTAACCGTACTTGAAGCAATACAACAGGGAACGCCGGTTATTATGTCAAAACAATCAGGGGTATCAGAAGTTATTCGTCATGCGCTTACGGTAGATTTTTGGGATATTAATGAGTTGGTAAATAAAATTATAGCGGTGTTAGATCATACAGTTTTGCAAAAAATCTTATCATGCAATGCACGGCAGGAAGTAGGGGCATTAAGTTGGGACAAAGCAGCGCAGCAATGTATTGCTGTCTATAAAAAATGTTTATACGCATAAAATTGAAATGACAAACATATTATGTTGCACATTTGTTTTTATTTTCAAGTACATCAACCCTATCGGTTACGAGGGTATCAGTTTTTTGATATTGGTAACAATAGTAATTATTTTGATGATAAAAAGAATCGTGCAATTTTACGAAAAGTTGCACAAAAATGTTATTTGCCAACTAATCAATTATTATTACAATTGCTAAAAAAATATCCGGCTTTTAAAATTAGTTTTAGCCTTTCTGGCGTACTACTTGATCAATGCATTGCCTATTGTCCAGAAGTGATAAGGAGTTTCCAAGAATTAGTAGGTACTGGTCAGGTTGAATTGCTTGCAGAAACTTATTATCATTCGCTTGCTTTTTTGTATTCTCATGACGAATTTTGCAAACAAGTGCAACGCCATGATGAAAAAATTCAACGGTTATTTAGTGTTGTACCAACAATATTGCATAACACTGAATTAATTTATCGTAATGACTTGAGTACTGTTGCAGAAAAAATGGGCTATAAGGGGGTCCTTATTGAAGGCGCTGACAAGATTTTGGGTTGGCGATCACCAAATTTTGTATATAAACCAGTCGATACAACTATTTCTTTATTGTTGAAAAATTATCGCCTTTCTGATGATATTGCATTTCGTTTTTCTGATAAAGGGTGGCAAGAGTACCCGCTTAATGTGGAAAAATTTGTGCAGTGGATTAATGCGATCCATGGTAATGGTACTAACGTGAATCTATTTATGGATTATGAAACATTTGGTGAACATCAATGGGAAGATAGTGGTATTTTTGCATTTTTACAAGGGTTGCCTGCGGAGATACTTAAGCATCCTGATAACAAATTTAGTTTTCCGAGTGAAATTATTGATCAGTACAAACCGGTTGCATCACTTGATATCCCTGATTATGTTTCATGGGCCGATGTTGAACGTGATGTAAGTGCCTGGCTTGGTAATGATATGCAACGTGCTGCTATTGAAAAATTATATTCGTTGGAAAATGCTATTAAAGTAATAAATGATGAGCAATTACTCGAAGATTGGCGTAAATTACAAACGTCTGACCATTTTTATTATATGTGTACCAAGTGGTTTAATGATGGTGATGTACATAAATATTTTAATCCGTATGATAGCCCATACGACGGCTTTATTTATTTTATGAATGTGTTTAAAGATATGCAACAACGAATTGCAATGAGCAAGGATCGAAAAGAGAAAATCATAGAGCTCAAGAACAATCTCTTTTAATATATTGACTTGCATTATATGAGATGGTTATCTTGATTAACAACTTTTTGCATATTACTATTAAAAAACACTTTTTCTAGGAGATAGAACGTGAAGACAAAAGATTGGGTCTTGGCCGCTATAGAAGCTTTTCTTTGGTATAATTTCATCTATTATTTTCTTTATAGTATAAAAACAGATGTTGATCTTTCGCAAAATGCCTTTATATTGTTGCTCCTTGGTTATGCTGCTTCTATTTGTTGTCCTTGGGTAAGG
>SDBS01003879.1_pt1 | contig 14670 bp, 12 predicted proteins | sample 2277091 | NCBI WGS metagenome assembly SDBS01 (sample SAMN10404972, study PRJNA504765) | marine sediment metagenome | isolation source: marine sediment core GS10_PC15, 163 cmbsf | place: Arctic Ocean: Southern Knipovich Ridge | collected 2010
TCTTTGATAATGAAAACCACACTCCCTCCTGAAGCGGAGAGAGCCAGGGAGATATTCCCGCCCTTCGGGGTATATTTAATGGCATTGGTAATCAGATTATTGAGGATCTTCTCTATCTCATCCTCGCTTCCCATGAGAATCAGGTCCTCATCCGGCAAATCAACATCCATGGTCAGGCCTTTTTCCCGAGCGCTTGTCTTGAACAGGTCAACCGCCCTCTGTATCTGCTCGTTCATTGAAAGGGAAATCGACTGGGTGTCAGGCCTCTCTGTTTGCCATTCATATATGTCAAGCAGGTCGGTCGATACCTCCATAAGGGAGTCTATGCGCCTGTATATCCGCGCAATCAGTTCCTTCTGTTTTTCAGTTAGAGGGCCCACATACCCCTTCTGCATGACGTCCAGAAGCCCCTGGACTGCCATCAATGGCGCTTTCAACTCGTGGGTCATCATCATGATAAAGTCACTTTTGGCCTTATCCTGTTTTTCCAGGGTATCATAATTCCTTGCATTTTCTAAAGAAATGGCCCCCTGAGCGGCCAAGGCTGAAAGAAAATCGATTTCATCCTGGGTAAAGGCTCTTCTCTCGCCGGTGTACAGGCGCAGTGTGCCTATAACCTTTGTCCTTCCCTTTAAGGGGAGGGACAACACGCTCACAAGACCTTCTCTACGGGCCGCTTCGGGGTATTGAAGCCCAGGATCAGCATAAGCGTCTAAAACAAAATGGGGCCCTCCTTCCAATGCCTTTGCCAGGCTCTTGTCGGCATCTACCGGACCCTTATGAATGTATGCTTCGCTCAATCCACAGGCACACGCCAGCTCCAACCGGTTCGTTTTCTGGTCTAACAGCCGGATGGAGACCCCTTTCACGGCCATAATATCGATGATACTCTGGCAGATAAAGCCGAGTCTCGGCTCTAATCCAAGAGTGGAGGTGATATCCTTGGCGACCTGGTTTAAGAGTCGAAGCTGCTGGAGGCTGTTTTCAAGCTCTTTGTTTGTCCCCACAGCAATTTTCCCCTTGAGGGTTTAGGGCATGTTACCCCTTCTTGATCAGTCTCTCGACCTTTTCCAGTAAGGCCTCAAACTGGATCGGCTTTTCCACGAATTCATCCACTGGCAGGTAATCTTCATCTGCCTCGGGAGAGAATTTCATATGCATCTTCTGGGATATACCTGTAACCATGAGAATGGGGATGTTGGAATAAGCCCTGTATTCGGATTGCGGATCCCGGCTTCTGAGCTGGTACGAAACCTGAAATCCTTCTGTTATGGAATCCATCATTACATCGAGAATGATAAGATCCGGATTGATTTCCTTTACAAGCCTGAGGCCCTCGGTCCCATTATAGGCGCTTTCCACCTGGTAGTCATTGGCCTCTAATGTAATCTGCATGCTTTCAACCAGATCGGGGTCATCATCGATAATGAGAATCTTTGGCTTGTCCATCCTTCTCCTCCTTTTTTGCTCTGTTCTAAAGGAAAATACAGTGGGTAGAGCAGGAAATACAGGGATCATAGGCCCTGACAAGCATCTCCACCATGAGTTCTATCTCTTCTTCCGCGTGGTCTTTGATCTGAAGAACAAAAGCTTCCATATCTTTTTGGATATTTGCGTGGTTCTGATTTGTGGGGATAACGCAGTTGGCCCAGACACATTCACCATCCCTGTTGTACTCGTATTCATGAAATAGAATACCCCTGGGCACCTCTACAGAGGCGCTTCCCCTTCCGGCCCGAATGGAAAAGGAGGGTTTTTCATCCTTAATCCCGTTTTCCAGGAGATCATCTATGAGCCGGATTGAATCCTCTATGGAATGAGCCACTTCCACTAATTGAGCGATATTATTCATGAAGGGATTATAATTGATGGGCCTGAGTTGGAAGGTCTCTGCAACCTGTCTGGCCTTGGGAGTCAGATGATCATAGTTCAGGTTCAACCTGGCAAGGGCGCCCACCATATAAGAATCTCTCTTATGTCTTGTGAACTTAGCCGTAGACTGAGGAACTAAGTATTCATTGGTGATCTCCTTGTAGTTATCCACGGGCCATCTCCCTCCATCCGTGGAGGCGATATCACCGTCATAAAGTGCATATTCATCCGCGTTGGTCAGCGCGATATACTCGGTTTCCCTGACAAACTCAGGGAGGTTCCCTGCGAGATTCTTTATAAGGGAGGCTAAGGCCTCCACGTCGGACAGAGAGTCTGCCAGTCGCGTGCGCAGTGTTTTCAGCTCTTCGGCGGCTGGCCACTTGGTGAATCCCCCCACAACCGGCCGTTGCGGATGGGTTGTTCGGCCCCCCACAAGGTCAGACATCTCATTGGCCAGACGATGCAGGCGGACCACGAGAAGGACCTCGTCTTTATGAGTAGATACCAAGGGGATAACACTGGGCACCCTCAGGAGATCGGGAAGCACAAGGTACCCTAAATGAAGGATATGGCTCTGCAGGTTTTCAGCGTGAACGAGCAGCCTTCGAAACTTCTCCGTCTGCTCAGACAAGGTCACACCCATGGCTGCCTCAGTGGCCTTCAAGGATGTGAGGGTATGCCCGATAGAGCATATTCCGCAGATTCTGGAGGTAATGTGGGCCAACTCATACCACTTCCGTCCCCTCAGCATGGCCTCGAAAAAACGAGGCGCCTCCACCACCTGCCACTGACACTCCTCCACCCTGCCATCCCTTATCTTAATATGGATATTCCCATGGCCCTCCACACGGGTAAGGTGGTTGACCTTTATGATCTTTTCAGCACTCATTTTGCCACCTCCGAAAATCCGGTATACAACCTAAATCTCCCGAGGACATCCTGTACACTCAGTCCGTGGGTGGCCAGGACCTCCCTTTGGGAATCGGCATTGGGGTCATCTACAAGGCCCCTGCATCCCCAGCAAAAGCTCCCTTCCGTGACACAGCATGCTCCGCAGCCTGCCCGGGTAACCGGTCCCATACAAATCATCCCCCTCTCAAAAACACATATATTCTCGGCCATCTTACACTCCACGCATACGGGGAAATTGGGAATTTCGGGCTTTTTCCCCAACAGGAGCGCCTTGACCACCATAGCGAATTCATCTCGATTTATGGGACATCCATGGATTTCAAAATCCACCGGAACCACTCCCTTAAGAGGCCGGGACGGATAGGTCTCATAGTTTGATGCCTTGTCCCCATAAACCAGCTTTTTGACATATTCCTGCTCATGAAAGTTTTTTAAGCAATTGATCCCGCCCAACGTGGCGCATGAGCCAAGGGCAACCAGGACCTTTGCATTCCTGCGTATCCCGTTTAGCCGTTCTTCGTCCGACTTGCGTGTGATTGAGCCTTCTATAAAGGCGATGTCATAATCGTCCGATTGTTCTTTCATGGCCTCCCTGAAAGTCACAACATCCACAGCCTCAAGCACCTTCAGGAGATCCTCTTCTAAGTTAATGATTTGAAGTTGACACCCCTCGCAACTGGCAAAGTCAAAAAACGCTACTCTCGGCTTGTCCATCACAGCGCCTCCTCCAGGTCAAAGATGTCCGTATATCTGAATACCGGCCCGTCCTGGCAGACATAGAGATGATTGATCTGGCAGTGGCCGCACTTACCAATCCCGCATTTCATCTTTCTCTCTAAGGAGAGGAAGATCTGCCTGTCGGGTATGCCCCTTGCCTTTGCCTCTAATATGACAAAACGATACATCACAGGAGGACCAACCACAATACAGTAAGTCCTGGATGGGTCCACATGAATCTTTGGGAAAAGGGTGGTGATCACTCCCACATTCCCTTTCCAGCCCGGACCTGATTTATCCACGGATTCGAGGTAAATGATATCATCGCTGCCTTCCCACTGTTCCAGTTCATCTAAAAAGATCCGTTCCGAGGGGTTCCTGGCACCGAAAAGGACCGTAACCTCGCCATATTCATCCCGGTTATCCAGGACAAAACGGATAAATGATCTTAGTGGAATCAGCCCAATTCCGCCTGCCACAAACAGGAGATCCTTTCCTTTAGCCTCTTCTACGGGAAAGTGGGTGCCAAAGGGACCCCGGATCCCCACCCTGTCTCCTGTGACAGAGCTGTGTATGGCAGTGGTAAGGTTTCCGATCTTCCGAATAGCAAGCTCAAAAACATCGTTTTCCGTGGGAGCGGAAGAGATGGATATAGGGGCCTCTCCAATGCCCATTACCGACAACTCTACAAACTGTCCGGGGGTGTGGCCCAAGGGCTCTCCACTTACGAGGCGCATCTCGAAGAGCTTCTCACTCTCAGTGAGTTGCTCAATTCGAGTAATCTCGGCCCATTTGGGTAGATAGGGAGAATCTTCTAACATGGGTTGATTCATGGTGGATCCCTCCTTATTTTTGATGGCCTCGTAAAAAGTCGAAATTTCTGTTTTTGAAGCCCATAACTATTTGTTTTTGGATTCATACTCTTAATCGTACTCTTAATCATAATCGTTTTGAGTAAGATTACGATTATGATTAAGATTACGAAATAGGGAAGTTATTTCGTTCAGGCACTATATGATATTCCGGCATGAAGGTTTTCTTTTTGTGTATTTTGTGCCTTTTTGCGGCTATATCATTTTTCGTCTTCCCTTAATTTGTTAAACAGATTTACCGGGTCGGCAATATCCGGCAGACAGGCTGAAGCACATCTGCCACATCCCACACATGCCATGTCATCCAGTAGCCTGAAGAGATACAGGCCCTTGCGGTAGAAACGATGACGGTATCTTGAGGCCCTGGTCTCACGGAAGTTCTCACCCGTGGCAACCTTGGCAAAATCGTGAAGCAAACACCCATCCCATCGACGGATCCGTTCTCCATGTACCAGGTCCAGGTCCATATGGTCCTGTATATCAAAACAGTAACAGGTGGGGCAGACAAGGTTACATGTCCCGCAACTCAGGCATTTACTGGCCTGTTCTTCCCATAAAAGCTTTTTCCAGGAATGCTCTAACAGTTTGGGTATCTCTCTTTTAGGGAAGGTGAAGCCCCTTTTCTTACATATGTGAGAGATCCGGGAACGTATCTTTACTCTCTCCCGGGCATCGTCCCTGGTGGCTGGTCTCGGCTTTGCATATTCCTCCAGGAGGCTTCTCCCCTTATTGGTCCCGATCTCCACAATAAAGTCTTCTCCCATATCTGTAAACATAAGGTCGAAGCCCTCAGACACCGTGGCTGCTCCCATATCAGCCCAGAAGGATCGTGGCGCAACCGTTGCCGGATCCACTCCTATAATGAGGGCGGCCTCCCTCCGTTTCAGGTAATGGGGGTCTGGAACTCCTCTGGCAAAGATCCTGTCCATCTGATTGATGGCTTTGATATCATAGGGATGTACACCGAAAAGGATAAAGGGGTCGCTCCTTATTACCGGGGTGACCTCGAAATCAGGGGCCAACGAGAATTGGAGTAGTGTCTCCTTCGGGGGCAAGAAATATTTCTTGGGAGGAATTGCAGTGCAATCGAAATCGAGGCAAAGCTCCTCAGGCGCTTTTATGGAGCCATAAAGAAATGACCCGTCCCTACGCTTTACCCCTTCCACCTGATGACTGTTAATAAGGTTTTGAACAAACAGATCATGATCCGATTTTTCAATCAGTTGCAATTCCATTACCTTACCTCCATATCAAGTTCCAGACGGGTATGTGAGTGAATTCAGCGCCCACTGATCCAGGCAGGAATCCCATTCCCGCATCTAAGATACAATTTCAATCTTATTATATCAAGCAATTGATGTGCCAGAAGTCAAGGGCAGATATCAAGTGCCTTAAAGGTATGTAAATATGAGAGAATTATGGCCATTGTGACGCGGGTTCTTATTGGTTGCTGGGGAATTGGACTGTCAATTATTTTTGCACACTGTAAAAACAGGCGGTTCCTCTTTCTTGCTGTTTCCGATAACAGGGCCCCGCGATCATGGCGGATGCAAAACCCCATAATGCCCGTATTAAAAATCTCGGAAACATATTAACCTGAGGTGATCGATTCTAGTGGCTCTTAAAGTGATTCTTTTGTATATCCTTTCCCGCGTGCATTTGGTTGCTGGCTACGATGGAGCTTTGCACTGAGTTGGTAAAGGGCAGATCTTTTTTTGTTCAAAGCGGTTTTGGTTTTCATCCGCGCTCACGATATCGACCTTATCGTTCCTTATAAACCCAGATAAGCAATGTCATGATGGCCGCAAAAATTGCCCCGATAATCCAGAAATAGAAACCAGCATCCCAGCTGAACCTCTCTATCAGACAACCTGTTCCCACACCGGTCAAGCTTGCTCCTAAGTATCCCATTGCATCTATAAAACCGGTTACCGAAGAAGCGGCCTTACGCGAGACAAAATCCGCGGGAATTGCTGCCACCAATAGTATATGCGGCCCGAAAGTAAGAAACCCAATGAGCAATAGGATTATAAAACTTATTACCCAATTATCACCAGGGACGATTCTAAAAAGATAACAAGAGATCGCTAATAAGATCAGCATAATAAAGGCGACGGGCGCTCGGCGCTTATTGAATATCTTATCAGAGGCCCAACCTGCAAAGATGGCTCCCAATCCCCCTGCAACAGGGAAGGCAATAGCCTTATAGGCGGCCAGAGAAATGGTAGCGCCCTGTTCCTCATACATAAACGTGGGTGCCCAGGACATGAAACCGTAGCGAACAATATTCAGGCCAAACAAACCAAAAGCGGCAAACCAGATATAAGGATTGAGAAGCGTGATCTTCAGGGTGTTACCAAAACCTATGTGATCATCTTTTCGAATTTCATTGTTCTCAATCCCCTTTTCTTGATCCTCCAGGCTCGGCAGCCCCACTTCTTCAGGAGCATTTCGCGCGCGAACAAACCAGTGAATAGCAATGAATATGCAAAATATTGAAGGTAACCAGAAAGTGCAACGCCAGTTGAAATACTTGATGATCGTGCCTGCCAGGAGCCAGGAAATAGCCCCGCCGAGAATGTAGCTTGTTCCCAAACGCCCTGAAATCCTGCCCCTTGTTTTTACAGGGAACCAGTTGGCCATCGCCTTGACGGTCGGCCCCCATCCCATTGACTGGAAATATCCGTTCAGGCCCCATATCACTATCATAAGGCCCAATATCCCGCCGCTGAGGCCAAATATGATATTCAGTACTGCTGAGGACAAAAGCCCTATCGTAATTATCCACCTTGAATTCAGTTTGTCACCAAGTTGACCGTTTATGAATTGGCCAACCGCATACATCAAAAACAGACTGCTCAGCACCAGTCCCATATTGGTTTTTGTCAGGCTGAACTCTTTCATAATTTCAGGCATTGCAATGGAGATATTAACCCGTAAAAGATAAAAAGAGGCATAGGTCACCCACATCAGCCAGAACATCTTCTTTTGCCATATACTTATCTGTTCAGATACTGAAGCATTCAAGTTCTTTTCCATTTTTTGCCCCCACTTTGCTCCGTTGTATTTGCTTAATGTTCTGTGGATAGAATTTACTTAATAGTTCAGCTAATTTTGATGGCCTCGTAAAAAGTCATTTTGCACGTCACTCCCGTGAAAGCGGGAGTCTATAACAGCTTGAACTTACTGGATTCCCGCCTTCGCGGGAATGACAATAATCGGGCATTTCCGACTTTTTACGAATTCATCAAAATTAAGTATCAGGCCCACAGGTTTTCCAGTAGCAACAAGATTGTTAACCAATTGGACTTCATGTGCTTTAATAATTCGCCTAACTGATTTCAGTTCTAAAATAATAGCATCATTAACCATAATATCAGCTACGAATTCACCTACCACTTCACTGTCACAGTAAACTGTAATGGGTTTTTGTGATTCCGTATTCAGACCGTTGAATACGATTGAGGTAAGTTCTCAATAAGCAGGTTCGCTATTGTTCTTTATATTGTTCTTTATATCGGTGGATGATTGTGAAGGAAAGTATGGCAGCACAACAACCTTTCCGTTAATGCTCTCCATATATTCTCTTGCCTCTTCGATTGCATCTTCATCGTGACTTGTGCTTTCCATTAAAATGTCAGGCTTGATTCTCTTCACATTCGGCAGCGGCGAATATGTCTCCTGTGCAACAGCAACGTCCACATATTTTATCGCGCTTGCGAGCTCGATCCTTTCCTCAAATGGGAGTATAGGCTTCTCCTTTTTCTCCATAACTGCCTCATCGGTAAGGATCCCTACAATTAACTTCCCATCTTTTCCCGCTATTGCCTTAGCGTTTTTCATCATTAACAGGTGTCCCCTGTGGACGATATCCAGGACATAATAGGAATATATCAGTTTCATCCCTGTCTCCTTTTATCTGTTTTTTCTGAAATGTATTTACTTTGTAACTTATTGAAATTAAAACAATAATTTTCCAACTCAACCCTGTCCGCCGTAAGTCTGGAGGGCACTTAACCACTCAACTGTTTGACTATCTCTATAGATATCTATTGTTACCCAGGTTGAGCGGTTCCACGTTCACGGTTCCGGGTTAAAAAGCCCTAAGTGGCTCATATCAAAAGGATGACGCATCAATAGGTGCGAATATCATGTTTCACCCAATGGGTGAAAGAGCCTAATCTCGGTATCGTGTTATAAAGTTAGAGAAGTCAACATAGTATAACCTTTTAACCTTTGGATCCCGCTTTCAGCGGGAAACCTTGAACCAATCACTTTAGGTGTTATTTATCTTTTTGGCCAGCCTGCTCTATCGCCTCCATTACCAAACGTGTCAGATCTTCATCCTCGTATGTTATATCCTTCACTCTCTTTTTCATCCGGTCCGAGAATCGTTTATAGCCCCAAATACAACGCCGCCTGGTTTCCTCCCAGCCTTCACGCTGGTAATACAGGGCCATATTTACATCAAAATAGGAAATACTGTCAGCATCCTTGAGCAGATCGGAACGGGAATCTCCTCCAACCTCATGAAGCATTACTAACCGGCAGGCCTCGTCAGCGATGGAAGCTGCTATGCCGCACCTGTCCAGGATATCTCTCAGTATCTTTGCACCATTACTCGCATGTTGAGCCTTGAAAAGGTCATAATCTTCATAATCGGCTCGACGCACCCTTCCCTCTTCCACGGCCCGATCGATATCATGGGCAAGAGCGGCGATTTGCAGCGCTTCATCCGCCTCCGGATCAAGTTTTAATAACCACTCAAGGGTATTTTCCGCATGCCCGGGATCTTCCGGCACCACAGATCCCGAAATGATCTCTCTAATTATCTGTTTTGCGCGTTCTATATTATCCATTATCTCGGCAGACGATGACGCGGCGTATGGTTGCAATGTTCATTACGAGGGCAATCAGAATCAGCGTCAAAGGAACTTGATTGAATATGGCACCAAGGAATATGAAAAAGACACGGACATCGCGGCCCAGACGGGGCACCTTGCCATGAATGATCCTCTCGCGCATGATACGGTCATACTTGTCTGCCGTATAGCTCAACATAAAGGAACCGATGATTGCCAGAAATCCAATGAATAGCATTAAAAGACCCGGGTTTGCTGAATATGCGTGCCATGTGAGGCCAAATAAGAGAAAGGCGTCTGCGTAACGGTCCAAAACCGCATCGAACCAACCACCGTAATCGTTCCCCTGGAACTTGAGCCGTGCCACTTCGCCATCGCAGCCGTCAAGGACCGAGGCAAACTGTGCCAGCAGACCACCCAGCAACAGCCCGGGATAACCGCCAAAAGCGAACAGGCCTGCGCCCAGTATGGAGCACAGAAACGAAAACAGTGATATCTGGTTGGGTGTGACCGGGTATTTCACCAGGCGGCGGGAAATCCTCACCGACAAGGGCCGGTTGAGGTAGCGCGACACGGGACCATCATTAGGCTTGCCTCTTAATTGGTCCAGAAGCACTTTCTCCGCCCGACTAAAGGCTGCTGGGTCGTCCACATCGATCCAGAAACGGCCGTTGGTGTAAAATGCTCTAGCGCGACCCACGGCAGCCAGGATACGAACCGCTACGGACAGGGTGGTTTCCCTATATTTCTCTGTGCCATGCTCCAGTGCCTCGAATATGGCGGGGGTACAAAAGAAAATGCCGGTGTCAAAGCCGTTGAAATCTGTCAGGTCCTTGCCGATGTTTCCTATTTTACCATCTTTCGTCTTTACCCGGGTGACGTCTTCCATGTCGATGAGTGGATTCCTGGTATCCTTATCCACGGCAAGGATGACCTCCCCTTCAGCCGGGGGATGTGCCATTATCTCGCGGGCAATGGACGGGTCAAAGAGGTGGTCCGCCATCAGCAACAGGAAGGGTTCAGGCAGGTATTCCCGTGCCTTGAGCACCGAAAAACCGTTTTCCTTTTCCCAATCTTCGTTGATGAGAAAAGTAATCGTGATCCCCAGACGTTCGGCAAGAGGAACAAGGAAATCCCGAACCCGCGCCCCCTGGTATCCGATGACCACATAAAAATCATCTGCCCCGGCCTCTGCGGCAGATCGGATGGCCCGCTCGATTAGCGGCACACCAAGCACCGGTATAAGGGGTTTGCTATCGCCCCACTGCCGCAATCGGCTGCCTCTCCCCGCTGCGATGATCAGGCACTTCATATCACAGTTCTCCATAAGTGTCGTTGATGAAAGCTTCGATCATGTAATAGGCATCTTCAGAGCCCACCGGCAGGTAGTTTGAGAGTATTTCCGCACCAGACTCCTTTAACACACTGACCACATCCTCTTTGGACGGCTCAGGCTCGTTGCTGGGCACAAAGGTGTCTTTTTAATCGTAATCTTTCATATTTTCAGAGAAGCCGTATATAATCCGTCCCATGCGCACCGTGATCCCTGTAGGCGGGGCATTATTGCAGAAGATCGTCGTACAATTAGGGGCCGCAAAGATGGCCTCGGCCAGATCTTTGCCAACTTTTCGTTTGTCAATATCAAAGGCCGCCACTACTCCAATATCCTGGGGCTTGTAACCCGCCAGATCGTAGTGCATCAACCCGATGTATCTCTCGTCTTCGTTGATCCATAGTCTTATCCTTTTTTAACTGCCCTTTTATATTTCCTGATTTTTTCCTCGTCGAGACCTATCGTGCTTACAGAATATCCTTCTATATTATTCATGATCCCTGCAGATAATGATACGGCGTATGGTTTCAATATTCATTACAACCGCAATCAGGGCGAGTGTAAAATAGACCTGGTTGAATATGGCTCCGAGGAATATAACGAAAACACGAGCTTCCCGGCCCACACGGAATTCCCTCCCTTTTCTGATGCGCTCCCGCATGAGACTGTCGTATTTATCCGCCGTATAGCTCAATACAAAAGAACCGATAATCGCCATAAATCCAATAAACAGGATAAGGTTATCCATCTTATCCGCATACACGTGCCACATGAGGCCGAAAAGCATAAAGGCGTCTGCATAACGGTCCAGAACCGCATCGAACCAGCCCCCGTATTCGCTTATCTGGAATTTGAGCCGCGCCACCGCACCATCGCAGCAGTCGATGATCATGGAGAACTGCGCAAAGAGACCGCCTGTAAAAAGCGCGGCATAACCGCCAATCGCAAACAGGGCCGCGGCTAATAATGAACAGATAAACGAGAATAGGGATATCTGATTCGGGGTGATTGGGTAGTCTACGAGTCGGCGTGTAATCATTCCTGATAAGGGGCGATAGAAATAACGAAAAAGGGCATTATCGTTGGGCTTGCCTCTCAGATTGGCCATCAGGGCGTTCTCCGCCCGCTCAAAGGCTGCCTGATCGGCCATATCAATCCAGAAATGACCCTTAACGTTCACTGCCCTTGCCCGGCCTTCGGTGGCCAGAATCCTCACTGCTCCCTCCAGGGTCATCTCTCCGTGTTCCTGGGAGCTACGTTCCAATGCGGTGAAAATCTCAGGGGTACAGAGGGAAATACCGGTGTAAACGCCGTTGAAGTCCGTCAAACCCCTGGCGATATCCCGGATCTTCCCCCCTTCTGTCTTTACGTGGATGACATCCCCCATAGAGATGGGCGGATTGAATGTATCCCTATCTACGGCGAGGAGGATCTCCTCCCCTGCCCGGGGATGAGTCGTCATTTCGCTGGCAATGGACGGATCAAAGAGATGGTTCGCCGTCAATAACAGGAAGGGTTCACGCAGAAATCCCCTTGCCTTGAACACCGAGACCCCGTCTCCTTTTTCCCAATCCTCTACAAAAATGGAAGCAATAGGAATCCCCAGGCGCTCGGCAAAATGATCCAAGAAGTCGCGGACTCTGTCCCCCTGGTATCCGGTGATCACAAAAAAATCATCCGCTCCGGCCGCATGGGCCAGATGGATGACCCGTTCGATCAGGGTAACACCAAGCAGGACTGCAAGGGGCCTGCTATCATGCGTCTGACGCAGGTGGCTCGCCTCCCCCGTAGCGATAATCAGACACTTCATGCCATGCCCTCTATTTGGGATTGATGAAGTCTTCGGTCATACGACGGGCCTTATCATCGGTGTACTGGCGTGGTGGGTGTTTGCAGAAGTAGGCAGATGGCGCATAAAGAACCCCCCCCTCACCACGGACCAATGCCAGCTTGGCACAGCGGATAGCATCAATGACAACACCGGCCGAGTTCGGGGAGTCCTCCACCGAAAGGCGCAGCTCCATATTCATTGGCACATCTCCGAACAGCGTCCCCTCCATTCGGATAAAGCAGATCTTGTTGTCTTTTTGCCATGCTACCCAGTCACTGGGGCCGATATGAATGTTCTCTTCACTCAACCTATCCTCACCCAATTGGGATTGAACAGATTCGGTCTTGGACTTTTTCTTTGATTTTAGGCGCTTGCGGTCAAGCATGTTCAGGAAATCGGTATTGCCCCCAGTGTTCAACTGATAGGTCCGTTCCAGTCTTACGCCCCTGTTTCGGAAAAGATTTGTCAACACCCTATGTACAATGGTTGCCCCGAGTTGTGATTTGATGTCATCCCCGATGAGCGGCAGGTTTTTCTCCTTGAAACGACCTGCCCAGGTCGAGTCGCTGGCTATGAAAACCGGGATGTTGTTGATCAATCCGGTGCCCGCCTTCAGGGCACAGTCCGCATAAAACCTTGTGGCCTTTTCGGAACCCACCGGCAGGTAATTCAGTAGTATCTCCGCGCCAGACTCCTTTAATACAGCGACCAGATCCTCTTGAGACGGCTCAGGCTCGTCGCTGAGTACAAAGCGGAATTTCTCATCGTAATCTCTCATATGTTCGGAGAAACCATCCATAATCCGGCCCATTTGTACCCTGACACCAGTGGCGGGGATATCTTTGCAAAAGAGTGTCGTACAGTTAGGTGCCGCAAACATGGCCTCTGCAATATCCTTGCCCACTTTTCGTTTGTCTATGTCAAAGGCCGCCACCACCGCAATATCCTGGGCCTTATAACCACCTATGTCGTAGTGCATTAGGCCGATGTGATTCTCATCACTCTTGCGGCGGTAGTGTTCAATACCCTGAATAAGCGAACTGGCGCAGTTTCCCATGCCCACGATAGCAATCCTGATCTTGCTCATCAATCAACCTCCTTACCCAGCCTCAATCTTGCCACAATTTCTGACTATTCAATACCTGTCATCTCCTTGAAATGATAGCGGAAACATGTCGTTGATACGGTAAATTCCACTCTCACAGACCAGCGGCCAGATTTACGCGTCTTGAAAGGGCAGAGTAGCCAGTGAAATCAGGCCTGATAGGGTGAGATACCTCCGCCCGGACAGGCTCACACTGCTGTGAGCGTGAAAAAAGCAGCGTCTGTTGCAGTATTATATGTGATTGTGACGTGATGAGAAATCGCTTGTCATGCTGGAAAATAGAAAAAATTGACCTGCGTGTCAAGGGGAAATTAGCCGCGTGGGAGAACGTGGACGTTGTTTCAATGTTGATTTGTTTCGGGTTCAAGCGGCCACAAAATCGTGCCCGCGGCTGCAATCAGGTCCGGATCATTTGCCGCCCTTGGCACAGCCCGGCTGATGGCGGAGCGATCTACATTCAGTCGACGGGCCACCTCGCTACCGGAGATCGACAACTCCCGAGTGGCAATATAGCCGACCAGAGCGCGAGCGCTTGCGATCTTAGGACGTCTTGTGGGACGGCCAGTTCCTTTTCGTCGATCTTAAGATAACGCCAAACAGCCACGATCACCCCGGATAAATTCATACCGACCGATTGTATCCGCATCCTCCGGTCGTACGCCTCGCCGGCCTGTTTAAGCGTAGTTTCGACAAATTCGCTGTTTCCGATAACGGAGCCCCGCTATCATGGCGGATGAAAGACTCCATAGTGCCCTGCTTATATGCCTCATTTCCAATGAAACAAAATATGCGCCTTCTGCAACCCGGCAAGACGAGGATGGCCGTCGGTTCGAGGGCCTGATACCGGAAAAACATTGAAAATTTCTCTCTTTATGTTTTATAACTGGTGTCCATCCAGAAATGAGTCCCGCCCAAAGCGGGATTGCAAGATCAAGGAAGACGTCCCGCTATCAGCGGGATTGAGTCTGACGTCCCGCCGGTAGCGGGACGGAAAATAGCCATTTATGGATCGACACTAACTGACAAATATCGTATATTACCAACAGCAAAGGAACTTTGCCATGCAGAATGTCGTAATTATCGGGGCGGTTGCCTTAGGTCCGAAAGCTGCCTGCCGTTTTAAGAGGCTGGAGCCTGGATCAAAGGTAACCATGATTGACCAAGCT